>Ga0116227_10005318_pt1 | contig 27214 bp, 23 predicted proteins | sample S1TSphgellanicum_FD_89693 | JGI IMG/M metagenome (GOLD analysis project Ga0116227, IMG submission 89693) | Host-associated microbial communities from peat moss isolated from Minnesota, USA - S1T2_Fb - Sphagnum magellanicum MG | ecosystem: Host-associated > Plants > Peat moss > Unclassified...
AATTTTGGAATTTTTTTGGGATTTTTTTTTTTTAAAGGGTGGGGAGGGTGAGTTTTTTTTTTTTTGGGGGGGGTGGGGGGGGGGGGGATTTTCCCCGATTTATTTTACTTAAAAAATTTGAAAAAAAGTCCCTGATCATGTGTAGAGGTTTAGATATGTCCAAAAAATAAGCTGATAAAAAAATACAGATAATGTACCTAAACTCGATAGCCAGTTTTTAAAAAAAATTGAAGGGAGGGATGGGGGCGTTGGGGAGCTCCAAACACCCTTAGTCACTTGGAAAAAAAAAGAAAAAGAAAAAAACCATCAGAAAAAATGATCTTATAATCCTACCCTCTTGCTCAACATTGGTCATTGTGATTGCAAATTTGGCCAAACTTACCTCCTCCACCCCCTCCTCCTCTTGAATCAAAATCCATCCAAAAAAAAACAATAAACAATAGAAAGCTGATCAATGAGTGGCCATGGCCATGGCCACTCAACATAGGGGGCCCCGCCCGCCCCATGTCCTGTGGGCCAGTGGCCATAGTGTAGAAAGGTCGCAGGAACCCGCTCTCTCCCTCTCGTCAAGCTTGCCCTCTCTCTTCTGTCTCTCCTCTCGTGCGCGCGCGCTCTCGCTCGCTCTGTGCCTTTGCAAATCCCGCGCATCTGCACAGGAATTGCATCTGGAAATCTTTTCCCAAAATCTTTTTTGTATGATCTCGGATGGTTTTCTCCCCCCCCCCGCGTTTCTGAATTTTGGGTAGCGTAGGAGAAGCACAAGAGTTTCCAATTTACTGCTCCTTGGAGGAGTTTGTGTTCCTCCTTGCTCCACAGATCGAGAACCGTAGCATGGGTTTGGATTTTTTTCGATTTCTGTAGAGATTTCGCTTGGTCGTCTTTCGCGGGAGATTTCTTGTCTTTAGAAGCTGTTTGCGTCAGTGGATTGCTGTCGAAAGAAGGGAAGGAGTGGAGGCGATTGTTGAGCGAGCCAGCCGGAAATCAAAGAATGCGGGAGGTGGGTGGTGGATCCAGCTGGGGCTTTTTGTTTGATTTTGCAGATCGGAAACAAGTTTCCGCAAGAGTATAGGTTGTTGCTGGTAGTCGCCCATGTGTAAGGGAAACACGGGGAATGGTTCTGTGAGGAGGAGGAGCCTCGGACCCGCTTTGGTGGCTCTGAGCAGGTATCTGGAATGTGCAGCAGAGAGGAGGGAAACTGGTTCTTCCTGTCAGAATCCTTCTCATTTGCCTGAGAGACAACAAGTGATCGAGACGGAGTGTGGGGAGATGATGGAGAACCACCACCACGAGGTCGCTGGCGGTCCGCTCTGCATGGCGGAAAGCAAAGCAAAACCCGATGCGTTTTGGTTCGCAGCAGCAGCAGCGATGATGCCGTCTCCTCCGCCTCCTCCTCCTGCTCCTCATGCAGCAGCGTCGTGGTTGGATGTAAGAGTGATATATATCCGAGTGAGCGGATGTTGTTGCAGTGAAGAAGAAGCGCCTGAGTCGTTGTCCATGAGCTTCCCACCTCGCAGTATTGGCACAGCGTTAGAACTGAATGGCGGCAGGATTGCTCCATCGGAGCAAGCGACTCTTCTTCTCAAAAGAGACAGAGTCGATCCGGAGTCCGCGGAAGCCACATACTTGAGCACAGACTATGTCCGCACCTGCAGCGGTCCATTGTCCTTCCAAGTCTTCTCCAAAGACGAGCTGCTAGTAGTAGGAATACTGGAGCATTCAGAAAGGAATTGCGTTGAGCAAGGAGGAAACTACAATGCGTGGAGAAAGGAAGCTGCTGCTGTCGCGGCTGCTGCTGGTCGTCGTTATCATCGTCGCTCCTCCTCCCCCTCCTCTTCCTCATGGAACATGGATTGCATTTGCGTCTTGGGACAGGTAGCAGCGGGGGGACGTATTGTTTCCTCCAAGAAGCAGCTCTGCCACGAGATAGCTATGGAAGTGTGCCTGGTGGGACGAAACTCGGAAACGCCTGTGATTCTCAGCCAAACCGTGCCTCTCACCGCAGCACGACGACGATCCTCCTCCTCCTCCTCTCACCGCCAGCAGAAGAATACGCTGGATGTCATTCCCGAAGCTGAAGAACTTGGAAAACGCAGTAGCAGTAGAAGCTGCTTGATGATGATCGATCAGACTCGACTTGTAAGTGCAATCTCTCTCTCTCTCTCTCTCTCTGTGTCTGCAACCAAACCCTAAGAGAAGCTCCTGCACAAACAGTTTGCAAGAGGGAAAGCTGTGGCTTATGTTATTGTTGGGTTTTCTCTGTCCCGCAGAGAACAGATGGCAATCTATTCATGGGCTTCAGTGACAAAGATGGTGGAGCTGGAGGACTAGGCTATGATGATGCCCTTGTTGAAGGCAGCAGTGGGTATAATCACCTTTGTGATGATGAAGCTGCTGCTGCAGCAGGATTCGGTTGTGCTCTCGAAGGAGGAGGTCTGAGTGGATATGATGGGTATGGGGATGGGGGGGATGATGGACAAATGACATGGTTCAATGCAGGAGTGAGGGTGGGTGTGGGACTTGGACTTGGCATGTGTCTTGGTGTTGGCATTGGCATTGGTTTAGTTGTCCGGACATACCATGCCACTGCAAGATCGTTGAGAAAAGGTTTCATTTAGGGTTTTTCATGATATACACACAAACAAAGAGCTGACAACAAAACAAAAGTTCTTCTTATGGCAGTCAGATCCAGGACTGGGGCAGCTCTCTTCACATGAAATTTTGTAGCTAGAATTGGGCATTCACATCAAAACAAGAGAGCATCTTTCTGTGTGTGTCCCTCTCTCTTTCTTGGATACGTGGAATGGATCGAGCTCGGGAAGAAACTGAACTCTTTCTCATCTAAGAAAAGATTCTCCATGGGAACAGCTTTATGATCAAAGAAAGATGTGGTTGGGAGTGCTTGCCATTCTTTTGTGATATTTCCATGTCTAACCTAGCACATGCTTCAAGGAGGAGGTACCAGTGATTTGACACTTGCACATCTGAATTTTTGGCCAGTCTCCAGTCTCACACTCTTGACTGGCAGGTTCAAATTTGGCTTAGGAGTATCCTTACTATTTTTGCTTACAGTTTTGTTTCTACATAGCAGCAACTTGGCTCCCCAGCCTTTTGGTATTGTAGTTCATGCATCTGCTGTACTCAAACAGTCACTGGAATGGTGCTTGGTGATGATAGTACAGCGCTCAAGCATGCCCAGTGGGTGCTGTAGGATAGACCCTTGAAGGTTGGGTGTACTGTTGTAGGATTTTGCATTTTTTTTTCTCAGACAGTTGATGCATGCATTCCTTTGAGTTCTGTAGGAAGAGGTGGTGAATCTTTTGGGGTGACTGTAAATTACTCTACCCTGTACATTTTGTATCAAATGCACCAAATTTCCTTCAATTATGCAACCTTTGCATACTCTTTTCTATGCAACATCTGTCAGGTCTCCATTCTCTTCAATTAAATTTGGAGACATGCCTGTTCATCAGAAGCTGTCATGACAAAACACTGCATGTAAACATCAGATCTGGCAGGTAGTAGCCTACCTACAGTTTATTACCACATGATCTGGTTGCAGGACATGGCTATGTGATGCCTTGTCCTGACAAAAGAGGGGGGCAATGTACAACAGCAGTTGCAGCAAGCGTTGAAGAAATCTTAAGGAAGAGCGAGTCTTCAACAGGTAAATTTCCTACATCCAAGTGATTGTTGATGCTATGGGATTTCCACATTGGTGTTGGTTTGTTTGGGTCTATGCTAGAAAGTATGCATGGAAGAAAACAGTCGCAAAGTTTTTGCCATACTTATTTCTTGGTAAAACTGCACATGCATTGTTCATGCAGAGTTTGTTGAATTTTGAGCAAAATTTTGAATGTTGTGCTTTCCTTATCCCTGTCATACCCCTATGCTTTCAAAGGAATAATTTAAACTAAAAGTCATGCTTAGCCTTATCTCAAGAAGTCTACCAAGACATTACAGTCTAGGGTGGCAGATTATGTTATTTTCCTGGCCACATTATATAACATAATCTTCTGATGATGATCATGGACTGGAAATAGTGACAAAAAACTGTTTGTTGAACATAATTTTTCTGTCTTTTAAATCACTGGATCTTTCACCCTAGACTATCATGGTGTGGACCTTGCCCTTGCTCATTATGTTGGGTCAGTCACTCAGCTTGCTCAAATGGACTTATCTTGCCCTTGCCCATTACGTTGGGTGTGTCACCCAGCTTGCCGTAATGGGCTCAACTGGCACCTTACCCAACATACTTGTCCATAGTACATAGATGGCCACAACCAGTTCCCATGACATCCCCCACTGACTGTATCAAGCATCAACCTCCCAGCTGCAGGAGATAGGTGTCACACATCAACCTCAGGAATACAGAGTTCCTCTCACAAGACAGACCAGGGGTAAGTTGTTACAGAAGGTTGCATGAAATATGGTCATCGGTCTAGTTAATCTACAATGGGACTGCTCATGGAGAACAACATATATGACCATTCCTGAATTGAATATCCTGCAAGGGCATTCTTGGCTTATGAGATGCAAGCTCCAACATGACAAAACAAGGGCATTCTTGGTTTGTGAGATGCAAGCTCCAACATGACGAAACAAGGGCATTCTTGGCTTGTGAGATGCAAGCTCCAACATTATGAAACAAGGGCATTCTTGGCTTGTGAGACACAAGCTCCGACATTATGAAACTTATTGCAACATGGGGACTGGAAAATAAAACCACACGGAAACCTATTTGCGCCCCCCCAAAAAAAATCTCTCACATGGTTCCCTCCGTGTATCAGGGGAAACCCCCAAATTTTTTTTCTATCACATGGTTCCCACTGGGTATCACAGGAAAAAATGAAAAAATTGGGAGGATGCCCCGCTCCTTGGGTGTTACCCTAGAGCAGAGCGTTACCCTACACTTTCCCATTTTGTCCATAAAAACTTAATAGGAAGGTATAAAGGTCCATCAAAATAAATACCAAATTAAAAGTGCCTTCTTTTGTTCTTTGAATCTAAAGACTTACAAAAGCAGGAGCTTCTGGTGTTTGCTTCAAGATGGTTCTGGGAACTAAAATCCTCAATATTTTTGTTCACCTTGTAGAGCATGTATCCAGTGATTCTCCTACATGCACACCAGTTTTTGTTCTTGTATTTTCTTTTGGCAAATTTTTGTGCCATGGCGAAGTAAAGCAGGCTACCAAACTAGCACTCAAAACACTCTGGACCAAATGGGGCCCCTCTTTGTGTTAACAAAAGCTGGTAATCAACCTGTACATTCTTGGTGTACACATATTGACTCATGCTTTCTCCACACTTTTGAGTTCAATAGCTATTGGACAGGAGGCGGATTGGAGGTGGTGGTGGTGGTGCTGCATGCATGCATGCAAGTATTGGGAGATTTTGGGTTTTGGTAGGTTGGCAATTGCTGGGTTTGACAACCACTTTTTGGGGGAACTCCAAAGTCACAACTTTGTTTATTTTAGACTAAATCCAATTCTATGTACAGTGTTAACTTAGTTGCAACTCCGGTGGGCCTCTAGGGAATTTGGATTGACATTTTGGGGAAGATTTGCTCCAAACAACTGCAATTTGAACAATTCTTCATGGGCAGCCTATCTAGCCTAAAATGTGTTCCAATTTAGTTTTCTAATTAATGTTGGGTATTGTGCACCAGTTCACCAACTTGAGGAATATTATTTTATTTTTTAAAACCCTAGTTTTCACATGGACAAAAAAAATGATTTACTTTTTTCAAAATTTGAAAATTTAAAAATTTCATGATTCACTATGATATTGTCATATGAGGAGTGAAGTTATTCAAATTGTAGCTTGTGATAATTAGGATGGTTTTCAGCACCTCAATTTCATATTTTCACAAAAATTCAGTTCACTACTTTAGATATTATCTAATGATGAAACTGACACTAGGGTAAAGTAACGTGTAACTTAAGTGATTTCCTCACCCTTATCAGTAAACATGAAATTTTAAACAATGTACAAAAATGATCAATTAAAAAATGTCAGCCCAGCCTTATGAATTAACCATTGTGACTTGTTCACCAAAGTCTATCATATTTCTTTACTAACCCTTTTGGAGAGCATTGTATTCATTGATTATTGCAATGCTATTTACAAGTCCCAACTCAATTAAATCTTGAATTTCGTTCAAATCGTAATTTACAAGGCCATTCTACTACTACTAGTGGAATTGCTCTGAAGGAATGGGAAAATACAAATAAGAAACCCAAATCTATCATCTCCAATTGATCATTTTCTACTTTGTGTTGTGTATGTTCCATTCTTGGTTTTCAACTCCATTAACTTGTCACTTTATTTTTTGCTTGTTATTTAGGTATGAACCAACAACTCCAAAAAAATTGCTGATTGTTAGTAGGTAGCTAGTAAAAAAAACCCTTGCCTATTAGAGAAATCCGCAAAGTGGTCGTGCCTTTTGTGATTATTTGAGTTTCATTGCAATGTATTTTTTTACTATTTAAAAAAATCTCACCTGTTTTAATGATCAAACTCAATGTTCTGATTTTTTATTTTTCTTCAATTTATGCATATCTCTATTGTGTAAACTATCTATTTATGTAGTACCTAGTTGCCTATTTTCTTACCTACCTTCCTATATATATATATAGGACTTACAAACTAAGTTACAATGGTGAAACCTGATATTAACTTGCTCAAGGTTCATCCACAACTCCATCACATCGGCCAATAACTATTTCATTCAAATTTAAGGTTTGTTTAAAGTTTGAGTCTATTACAACATGGAAGTGTCATGTAATGTAATAAATTTCAAAAAACGGTTAAAGCTTATAGTACAAAAAATAAACTTTTTACATTTCAACATGTTCTTATATGATTTGAAATTGTGATCAAGTTTTGAGACAAAACTTTTTTTTTTCAAAATTTGCAAACTTTTAAAAAGTCTTGTTTAATAAAAATCTCTAATAGAAAACATGTGACATAGTGAAGCAATTATAAATATAATAAATAATAGGTTGCAAAAGATTTTATTCAAAAATTCTTGTTTATGGATTTTATTTTATTTTTGCAAAAACATTTATAAAAGACAATAATCTTTAATCCAAAGTATACACATTGGTTTGTTAAATCTCATTGAGTAAATTGCAAACATTTTGTATTGTAGTGGATTTATTTTTTTCACAAACATATTATATTCTTTATTTTCTTTTATCTAGAAACATGTTTCATCCTTAAATTTTTTTGGTTGCAAAATTTGGTTCCATTGATACATTACTCTATTCTCAAATTTGTTTTATTTTCAACCATATTTTATCATTAATATGTTTCCTCCCAAAACTTGTTAATCCTTGCCTAAATGTTATTTGTAAATATGTTTATCCCTTTGTCCAATTGATTGTTAAAAATTTGAATTTGTTTCATTCTTTTATTCATTTTCATCCCCAAAGTTGCTATCAAATAACTTTTATCACACAACTTGTTTTTATCACACATGAACATTCCTTTGTTTCACACCTTATTTATTTCAAAACCTATTTATTTTTTTGGTCTAAATGACATTTAACAAGTTAATTTGTGTTTACTTTGAATTAATAATTATTGTCAAAAAAAATCATTGAAAAGGAATTTTGGAATGAATCTAGACAAAATGAAAGAAATTGAAATTATACTCCATTATAACCATTCATCAGACAAATAACATTAATTCTTTTCTTTGGGGGATTTTGCTGTTGACCATGTGCCCAATGTGTTCCCAACATGACTTTCCCAACATACTCCCCAAGTTCCAAATGAAGTTCCCAACATGCATGTTTTCCAAGTTCCGCAATATGTTCCCAATATTACCACACTTTGACCCATACTTTTGTTCAAAATTGAACTTTCATTTAACTTATATAAAGGTGGGCCAAATGGATGTGCAAGTCTCTATATATAGCCCTAAATAAAATCCTTTCACAAACCTAAAACCATGTAGTTTACCCTAAGACCTATATGCCCTCCATGCAAAGATTGCATGTGTCACACATGAAGATCTAGTTCCTTAAATCTTTAAATAGATCCTTTTCCAAACCCTAAAACCACATAACTTACCCTGAGACCTATGGATGAACATTATATGCAAAAGATCTTATGCACATGGAGATGTAATACCTTAAACTTTAAACCCCAACTCATATCCTTTCCAAAATTCTAAAGCCACATAACTTACCTTGAAAATGTATTTATACATGAACCTTATTTGTTCATCAGTTTTGTTTCAAATCACAAAACTATGTGCTCATTTGGGTTTTGTATTTCAAAGGTTTTGTGTGAAATATTTACAATTATCATTTTAAGGTTTTTTGCATTTGTATCAAGATGAATGTTAACTTCACAAACCTGCAAAATTATAATCCTATCATTGATTACACCAACAACCAAGAGGGCATGGATCTTCGTCCATTATTAGACACAAACATTGTGTGCCCACATCTCTAGCTAGACATGGTATGTTGTGGATATTACAAAAAACATGTAGGTTCAATTTGCAAAACTTATGTGTTCAATTCTAATTCCAGACCCTAGTTCCTTTAAAAAAATTCAAATTCAACTAATACTAAATACAACATAAGCCGTTGCTGTTTTTACCATCTGTAGGATTTCATGATTTTCATTAAAATAGATATTGATGTCAATTTTGATGCATGGAATGTTGTTTCTTTTCTCTTTTAGGTGTGAATGATCGGCCATTTGATTTGGTTGATTGCCTTCAACAACCTAGAGGTCAACTAGCCATTCACATATTCTACATTCCTCATGATGTGTGATCAAATTGCTTAGTCAATCAACTTGACCCAAAAGGTAGATGTTAGGCTACATTATGACCTTGAACGAGATTTCCAATTATGTTATCCTTCCAAATGGAACATTGTAAAACAAATTCAGAATTCTTTTTCAAAAGCCAAGCTTTTGGTGACGAATTAACTAATGATGAAATCAATGAGGAACTTGGTTGGACCTTTCAAGGTTTCGAGCTAAAGGAAACACAATAAGAAATCTTGTCTTTTTCCATTATTCAAATTCACTAGATTTTTAGTGAAATAGGACAAAATTGACTAATATGCAACTTGTATGGTTTGGGCAAAAAAAGACTAGTTAATTAGGACATTTTTATTGAAATATTTTTTAGTTGTTTTAGACAGTTACATGTTGCACTAGATAAATTCTAACTTTAAAATTATGACATGGATATATGAGGTCCCAAGTTAATATGACATGGAATAATGAGTTGCATCATCATACAAAAAACTTTCATAGAAGGTTTAACTTTATTGTGTTTGGCATGAAATTGTTTAGAAAATTCAAAATTTAACATACGTTTTTTTTTTCAAAATTTATTCAAATGCTACAAATGAAAACATGATCTGGAAGTTTATCCAATAATTTATTCCAAAAAATAATTATAATTTATAAAAATTAAATTTAAAGGGTAAAAAAAAACTTGAAATTGCATGTCATGAATAAATTTACAAGTATCTTTTTGTTTGAATTGACCTAGAATCTTTCTAAATTTAATGTCAATTCAAAAATGCATTCATTAAATCTTGTACAATTTTATTTTCATTACATAAAATATGTCCAATTTTTGTAAAATTTGAAACATTTATTTTCCCCAATATGATTAGGTAAACATTATTTATTTATTTTTGTGATGTTGCTAAAATGACAATCATCCTTAAGAAGATTTCCACATTTGGTTGTAAACAATTAGTGTAGTTGGAAAATTATTTAAATCTTTCAATATTATGGTTATTTACTATATTTTATTGTAAAAAATTGGCAATATGTAATTTAATTTTGACAAAAAAATGTTTTCAAAAAATTTCTTTCATAATGTTGCCCCCTTAAATTGGAAAAATTAACCACAAGAAAAAACATTAATTGAGTAGTCAATATAACCATTTAATTATAGAGACCATATTTGTTTAACAAGATGATCATACACTAATGCAAATGATTAATTACATATTTTTCAACATTTTATTTTACTTTTTAATGATCTAAAAATATATTGTACACCTTTTTCCCTTTTTAAAAGTTAAAAAAATTTAATTTGGTGAAATTTTGGGTTTAAATAATTGGATTCCCCACCTTCCACAACCAACATGTTATTTTGGTTTTGAATTTTTTTGAATTTGGCAATTTTTGGTGCGAAAAAAATGGAAAAAATAATGCAAATTCAAGAAAAAATGTAAACAACAAAAAATTTGCCAAAAATTTGAAATCACAAATTTCAAAGAAAAAGGTTTACTCCTAATGAGTAAAAGTTAAAAAGTAGTTCTAATAATTCCAACATGAAACACAAAAAACTCCAACATCAAATTTATTTTTAAAAACTAAGGTTAATCTTTGAAATTAATATAAACCTTATCCATGTTTTTTGAAAATTTAAAATAAATATTAATGATGTAACTGATTTTTTTTGGGTGGTGAATTTCCACCATTTTGCAAACATAAAAAGGGCCACCAACATCGACAAAATATTTTAAAATATTTGATACATTTTTATATATTTTAAATGATGTAATTCTACAATGGGTTCTAGGACTTGTAGCCAAAAATAAAAATTAAAAAAAAAATTGTATTTCCATATATGGCGTATAGCCAAAACATGGGTAAACGTTTTTGTGGATGATCTTGAAGAAGATTACAAAATTGAAAAAAATTAAAAAATTCATTATTATTATCACCATATATAATTCATTATTTAATTTTATTTTAATATGAAAATCTTAAATTCATCTTTAAATATTTAAACATAAACTTGTAACAAATTTTTTAAATTTTTTTTAATAAACCATGTTTAAAATAAAAATAATAAGTATAAAATATTGATAATTTTTCAGAATAATAATAATACTTAAAATTTTAAAAATAATCATTGCTTTTAACATGGATTTTTTTTCATACACCATGGAAAAAAATGGGAAAAAAATTAAGGGTTATTTTTGGGGTTTTTTTGGTGTGACATCATGAACATTCATAATAATAAACTTGTCAATGATGCCTAAAACATACTAGGGAAAAACATACATTTTAATTTACATAAATATACAAGAATTCAATATATGAAAAAATCATAATTTAAAGGTCTACATGCATCCTAGACTTTGCACGGATAAACATTTTCACATAATCAATAACCCATTCAAATATAAATGTGAAACTTTCCAAATTTTCATACATTCATTTCAAAAAAATATGATGAGTGCAAAATGCAATTCATGAATAGTATATTTAATAACATTCAAAGTGAATCATTCAACTCATATGCAAATGTTAATAGTTCAAAAGATGTGAAAAAAATTACTAGCCAATTTTAGTATAAATTTGAAGCACTAAATTGTTATGTGTGTTTTAATATATATATGTAAATGCAATATGCAACATTTGAATAATGGTTTCAATAAGCTCAAAATGGATGATTCGACTCATATAAAGATGTTGATAGTTCAAGAAATGTGAAGAAATTCACTAAACCATTTAAATATAATTGTAAAATATTGAATTGTGTGTGTTTTGGTATATTTTAATAAGTAGAAGATGCAATTTCTAAGTAATGGTTTTAACATATTAAAAATCAATGGTTCAACTTTGATAATTGAAGAAATGTGAAAAAAATCACTATTTTATTTCAATATTAATGTGGGGTTTTAAATTCTTACATGTGTTTTAATAAATTATGGTAAGTGTAAAATGTAACTCTTAAGTAATGGTTTCAACATGTTAAAAATTGATGTTCAATTCATGTACCATGTTGATAGTTGAAAAAATGTAAAAAAAATCATTAATCCATTATAATTGGCACATTGTTTTAATAAAGTTAAAAGCTACCTCGATTTCCACATCAATAATTTGAAATTATTAGAAAACTAAATAAGGACCAAATTATATTTGTAAAATAACATAACAATTATGAACAATATTGACCATTAATTAGTGCAACAAGCCATTTACAAACTTAAAATGTCTAAATGTAGTTGAATCGTAGTAAAATTGGACAATAATTGGAATGTGTGGGGGTGGAAAAGGGCAAGATTTTTTTTCTTGTGAAACTACTTAGGCATTTCAAATTGAAACAAAAATTAAAATAATAATGTGGTCTAATCTATTCAAGGATAGGGTCCTTGTTGAAAAGGTATTCCTTCTTCCAATACATAGCTTTCCCAAAAATAAGGAGCTAAAGTCTAGCATTGATATTTTAACACTTGACTGCTCGAAAACAATGTTTTCAATTTCATGCTATGTTGATCCCTCAGATTTTCTTAAAGTAGCAGTATTCCATGACTCTATTAGCGAGATGCAACATGTTTGTTTACAGCCAACAATCCACTACATGATTAATGCGAAGTGCACATGTTTAACAATCTTTATCACTAGATTAAAGTTTTTTAGGGGATCACAAATCTTGGTGGATTGTTAGACTACATTAACGAGCCATGCATCCAGGCAAGTACATGTTTCAAAACCTTATATTTACCCCCTTAAACACTAGCTATGGATGGCCATAATGCAATTTTTGGAATAGTGATCATGTTTCATACTTCATATTTGTTAATGTTTGAAAATGAAAACAACTGAATTTAAGTACTTGAGAACACATTTAGTGCATTGTAGATGGTAGTAAAACATTGCCAAATCACCACATTTCTTCATGGGATATTTTAGCCCAAGCTTTTACTCATTAATATTTCCAAGAACACCTTTGGTTTGCATACATCCAACATTTGACAAATGTGAGGTATTTAAAAGCTTTCACTAACTTGAATGAGACAAGTTGTCAAATCAAATTTACAACAATATTCAAAGTGTCATTTTTGTGAATTCACTTGACTAAAATAACTAGTGTGGCACAATAATGCTGTTAATAGAATCTAAGCATTAGTAGTCGTTTGATGATAAGGCCCACACATTGCAACAAGCTTAGACAAGGCTTGCATGAAATCAAAACATTGCATTGCTTAGATTATTTTGAATCCAAATATAACAAGAAAGAAATTGGAATAACATAAATATTTGAAAAAAAATTTACATGGATAATGACATATTAATGGTGGTGTTTCCAACTTGATACACACTTAACCCTCATGGTAGAAATGTAAAGATTGATTATAGCAAGCATTTACCTTGGTGCCATAGGTGACATCATTAAGTTTGCTTTTATCCAAAGCTATTTTGAAAGATTCTGACAATGTACAACCATCTACAAAAGAACACGGGACACAGGTCTTCGTGTTATTGACAAAGATCCCATCAAATTAATGCCTTTCAAAATCAATAGAGAACATGTCGCAACCCTACTGTGAAAGAGTGTGAGGATGAAATTCACACTCCCAAAGTTGGGACTTGGGAATCCTCTGGGTTTCCTAAAATTTTAGAGTTCAATTGCAGGGGGGGACATCTGTAGCACAAGTTATGGCAAAGAGAAGGGGCCGGGAATCAAACTGGCAGTTTGATTTCCGACCACTAAAAGTTGGGAATCGACTTGACCCCAGTGTGTGCAGGTGGAGTGCAATATATCATTGGAAAGCTCTCAAGGAGAGTTACAAGTTTGCTTTAGACCTCATCCCAATTAGAGGTCTGAACAAAGAGTTATGACCTCGCAAAGTCTCGAGAGTCCAAACCGAGACAATTTCGGGACTCCTCCTTGGGAGGCCCGGGATAAAAAGTCATTCGGATGCCCGTGGCTTGTCTTAGCACCAAGAGTGCTCCAGAAAGTGAATTAACCAACTTTTTGGTTGGTTTGATGCAGGTTTGAGTAAGTAAGTAAATAAAGCTTGTCACTTTTCCTAGTCCCATCCCGGAGCTTCAGCACGCCCCTCTACCCGTTCTAATGCTGAGAGTTAGGAGCGTGCTTCGAGTTCTTCCCAATTCCATTATTGAATAATTTAGACCCAACTTGGGCCTAATTAGGAACTTGGGAGTGCATCACTTGGTATCAAAGCTCCGGTAAAACTCGATTCACTTCTTGGGAATTTCGGATGGCACCCAAGAGGAACCGTAAGCAAGCACAAGAAACCATGTTGGAAGAACCTATCGAAGACCGAGTAGTCCCACCAGAATCAATTGGGGAGGAGGAACCAAGAACCTAGGAAGACCAAGATGAGCCTGAAAGTGAAGAGGAGCAATGGAGTTCGGTCCTATTCATCCAAGAACAATTAGAACTCCTCCTCAAAATGAATAGGCCCAACTTTATTGAGTTGGTTGCGGCTCTCAAAGGAGGATCATCCAAGAATGGGAGATTTCAACTAACCAAACTCGAAAACTTCGATGGTGCCCATGACCGAAAGGTTGTGGATGCTTGGCTTGCCGAAATGGAAGATTATTTACATGCCACCAAGGTTGGACAACATTTGGCCTTGGAGCTTGCCCAATCCTACTTGAAAGGCTATGCCGCCACATGGTGGAGGATAGTGAGACAAGAGGAAGGGAAGAACCATGGCTACAGTTGGGAGTTCTTTAAGGAACATGTTGAATCCAAATTTGTTCCAAGGAATTCCGATTACATCTCGAAGTGTAAACTCCGCAACCTTGTGAATGCCACAAATGACAACTTACGGCAATATGTGAGGGCTTATTCCGAACTCATGTTTGAGATCTGGCACATGCATGAGCTGGATCGCATGTGCCAATTGTGATGGGGCTTCTGACTTGGGCCAAGCATAAGCTTGAGGAAAATGGCCTTCCTCACTATCTAAAGCCATCATGAAAGTGGAAGGCTTCTTAGATGTGGGACGGGGTGAAAAATCCGGGTTCAAGAAGGACAATAAGTTCTTTCACAAGAAGCCGCGCCATGAGGGATAATGGAACTGAGGCCAAGGAAGCCCAAGGAAAGAAAAGTCTAAACATTTCCAAGGTTCGGGGTTCAAGCCTAAGGGAGATTTTGTGAAGAAAGGGGTTCCCTTCAAAGGGAGCCAACCTAAGGGAGATGTTGGTGGGAAGCCTAAAGGAGCATGTTTCAACTGTAATGAAGTGGGGCATTACTCCAAAGATTGTCCCAAGTCTAAAGCGGGGAATGGAGGCTCTAAGGTAATTGCCCTCAGCCAACCTAACCCAAGTTGAATACAATCAACTTATCTTCTTGAAGGGGAAGATTGCTAAGCGGGATGTGTTATGTCTTTTGGACACAGGGGCTTCTCACAACTTCATAAACCGAGAAAGTGCTGAAAAAATGGAGTTCCAATTGGAGGGCTCAAAGCACCCATCAAGGTGCACTTCGCGGATGGGGTTCCCCATCCCACTACGTCACAAGCAAAGGAAGTGCCTTTTCAACTAGGAAATTGGAGAGGAAAGGTGGATTTGTTGGTTTCCATCTTGGGTGAAATGGATTGTGTTTTGGGAATGGAGTTCATCACTCGAAACAATGTGCTCATAGAAGGGCACAATAGACTAATAAAAATCCCGTCCAAAAGTGGGATTGTGCAGGTGAAGGCACATGAAGTGTTTTGTGTGGGTGGACCAACCATCCACTTTATGTTAGGAAAAACCTGGGAAAGAGAATGCGTGGGAGGTTATGGCATGTTGTGTGTGATGCTGGTGTTGGATGAGTATGAGCCCAAGGAAGCTGCCAACTTGGTGACTTCCCCGAATTGCATTAAGCAAGTCTTGGATGAGTTCCCAGATGTGATGCCCAAAGAATTGCTCGAGGACTTGCCTCGGAGAAGACGAGTTGATCATGTGATCAAGGTGATGCCGAGAGTGGCACCTCCCGCTAAGGCCCCATATCGAATGAACCATGAGGAGTTGAAAGAACTCAAAGTTCAACTCAAAGAAGTTTTCAACAAAGGATACATTAAACCTAGCAAAACGCCATATGGGGCACTTGTTTTTTTTGTTCACAAGAAGGATGGGATGTTGAAGATGTGTGTGGATTATAGAGCCCTCAACAAGTTGACGATGAAGAACTGATACCCATTACCTCGGATTGATGATCTTTTTGACCGTTTCTCGGATGCTAAAGTGTTTAATAGGATTGACCTATGTTCGGGGTATTACCAAATTCGAGTTGCAGAAGGGGATGAAGAAAGATTACTTGTCGCACAAGGTAAAGCTCATACGAATTCTTGGTGATGCCTTTTGGGTTCACCAACGCACCCACCACATTTTGCACTCTCATGAATGACATTTTCTGAGAATGGCTTGATGATTTTGTCGTCGTCTACATAGACGACATTTTGATCTATAATAGCTCCTTGGAGGAGCATATGGAGCACCTTCGGAAGGTGTTCCAAAGATTGAGGGAAAACAAGTTATATGCCAAGTTCGAGAAGTGCAAATTCGGGGTGACGGAAGTGGACTTCCTTGGACATAGGATCATTCAAGAAGGTTTAAAGATGGACGATCACAAGGTGAAGGCAATTTTGGATTGGGAACCGCCTACGTTGGTTTCGGCCTTGAGATCCTTCTTAGGATTGGCCTCCTTTTATCGCAAGTTCATCAAGAACTTTGCAAAGATGGCCGCACCCTTGACAAACCTCTTGAAAAAGTTCGTTGGAACTTATGAATGGGATGGAACATGCCACGAGGCCTTTGAAACCTTGAAAGGCATTTTGGTGAAAGCGCTATTATTGAAGTTACCCGACTTCGACAAGGATTTTGAGATCCACTCCAATGCCTCTGACTTTATAATTGGAGGAGTCTTAATGCAAGAAGGATGACCAGTGGCATTTGAGAACAAGAAGCTGAGCGAAACAGAACGAAGGTGGCCAACACATGAGAAGGAAATGTGGGCGATCATACATTGTCTCAAGACTTGGGGCCATTACATAGGCTCCAAAGATGTGGTGGTGTGGACCGACAATGTGACCTTGAAGTATTTTGCCACTCAACTCAAGTTGTCTTCAAAACAAGTGAGATGGCAAGACACATTGGCCTTGTTCAATGTACACATTCGACATAAGCCCAAAAAGGAAAATGTGGTACCCGATGCGCTAAGTCGAAAGCACCAACTTAAAGTGGTGTATGTGGGGGAAACAAAACTTCAAAAGGAAGTTTGACTAGCGAGCCGTCGTGACAAATTTGCCAAGAAAATGAAGTAAAACATTCAAAATGGAGCCAAGTCACACTTCCAATTACGAAATGGACTATTATGGTATAAGTAAAATCAATTTTATGTTCCAGAAGGGAGGATGAGGGGTGTGTTTTTGAAGGAATGTCATGATGGGTTGCTTGCGGGCCATGGTGGTGCAAAACGCACCATAACATTCCTTAAGAAGTCCTACTATTGGCCCAACTTGAAAGACGATACAGAGGAATATGTGAAAACTTATTTGACATGCCAATAAAATCAAACATTCAACAAGAAGTAAACAAGCTTGTTACAACCTTTGCCAATTCCTGAAGGGTCGTGGGAAAGTGTGTCCATGGATTTCATGGTAAACTTGCCCCCATCAAGGGGTTTTGATGCCATCATGGTGGTGGTGGATTAATTTAACAAGATGGCACATTTCATTCCCACCAAAGATAGTGCCACAGCCCAAGAGACGAGAAGGTTGTTCTTCACACACATGTTTAAGCATCACGGCCTTCCAAAGGACATAATTTTAGATCGAAACCCAAAGTTCACAAGCAAGTTTTGGCAAGCCCTATGGAAACGAATGGGGTTGAAGTTCAAGATGAGCACTTCCTTCCGCCCCCAAACCGATGGACAAACTGAAAGGGTGAACTTGGTTATCCAACAATTCCTGAGGAATTGTGTTATAGTGGATCAATAAGATTGGGTGGACCACTTGGAGTTAGCCGAGTTTTGTTACAACGACTCGGAACACTTCACAACTAGGTCCACCCCCTTTCAAATGGTGACAGGCAAGTCACCAATTGTGCCCATGACTTGGGCAACACATGGACAACCCCCGAGTGATGCAAGTGAGGAAATGCCGATGGTCACATAACTTGATGAAAAAAGGCAGCGCCTATGGGAGGTGGCAAAGGCTAATTTGGAAAAGACGCACAAGCGATACAAGGATTTTGCGGACAAGTCTTGACGAGAGGTGAAGTTCCAAGAAAGGGATGAAGTGTGGTTAAACATCAAGAATTTTCGATTGCTAGAAGGTTTGAGTCACAAGTTCTTGGGCCCATATGTGGGCCCATTCAAAGTGTTCGAAAAGAAACTTTTCGACACTTATAAGTTAAATTATCGAAAAATCTTAGAGTTCACCCCACATCTCATGTTTCTTTTTTGAAGCCAATCACCCGCAATGCCTCAAGGCCTAATCGAAAGCACAACTCAAGGCCTTCACTAGACTTGGTTCATAATGAACCAAAATTTGAAGTGGAGGCCGTGTTCAAGTCAAGGCAACTAAGAGGACAAGAACGGGAATACTTAGTTAAGTGGAAAGGATACCATTCAATAGAGGCATCTTAGGTGAATGAATCCAATATGGAACATGCCCAAGAAGCCATAGAAGAATTCCACACTAGACTGGCAAAGAAGAGACGTAAAACGTGATGAGGACATCACCTTTCTTTTAGTGGGGCAGGGAGTCACAGAAAAATGTACCACATCAAGTTACAAATGAAATAAAGGCTAAAAAATTCCAAAAGATTGTATCATGAAAATAATGTATAAATGCAAATAGGGTTGTCAAGTTGACATTGGACAAATGGAACTTTCTTGTGTAGGCCCAAATCAAAACCAAACTCCTACCTTGGGGTTAAGAGAAACCTTGACCCCTAAAAATGAGGTAAGCAAGGTGAACTTGTGGGGACATGCACAAGCTTTAAGTGCATCCCAAAGGGTTGGTTGGTAGTGGCGGCTAACGCGGGAAGTCATGACCTTGTTCACGTACTTTAATCGTGTGGTTTGGGATTTGGGTTTTTGTAAAACCCAAATGTTATTTCTTGTACCTTGATAAGCAACCCTCTTAGTTAAGGCTTGATTGTTATGATCAAGGCGCAAGTTGGGGAAAGGAGTCATGTCAAGTAGCTTAGGTCCAGATTAGACTTGACTTGAGTTCCTCATGAGGGGAAGGTTGAAATAATGGCCTCCCAAATGAAGGCTTCGTCAATTAGACTAGTTTAGGTCTTTTGATGGAACAAAGGTTAAAGGTTTTTCATGAGATACCCTTGGACTTGCCAAAAAAATGTTGGAAAATTGGGGACGCCTAAGTTAGCTTGAGACAAGGTCTTATTACAAAAGTTGGCACTTGATGGCCAAGGATCCAAAAGAAAGCAATTACAATTCTGGAAAGAAATTCTAAGTGTCAATGAGGACATTGACCTTTCTTCTAGTGGGGGAGAGTGTGGCAACTTTACTTTGAAAAAATGTGAGGATGAAACTCACACTCCCAAAGTTGGGACTTGGGAGTCCTTCGGGACTCTCGAAACTTTATAGTTTGATTGCAGGGATCAAAACACCTCGCATTGGGGTGTTCTTTATATCATTTGAATGTTAGCGAAGTGTAGATGTCGAAAATGGGCTTGCATGGGCCATTTGGACATTTTTAGCACAAGTTATGGCAAAAAGAAGGGGTTGAGAGTCAAACTGGCAGATTGATTCCCGACCACTAAAAGTCGGGAATCGACCCAACCTTGATGCGTGCAGGTGGAGTGTAATACACCGTTGGAAAGCTCTTGAGGAGAGCTACAAGTTTGCTTGAAACCTCATCCCAATCGGAGGTTTGAGCAAAAAGTTATGACTTCGCAAAGTTTCGGGAATCCAAACCAGGACAGTTTCGGGACTCCTCCTTGGGAATCCCGGGACAAAAAGCCATTCGGATGTGGGTGTTGCGGAGAGGCACATAGTATACTATATGGGGGAAGGTGGTGGCTTACCCCAAGTCCGGGCCGTGATGAGTCATGTGAGTCTAGAGTTGCCCATGGCTTGTCCTAGCACTAAGAGTGCTCCAGAAAGTGAATTAACCAACTTGTTGGTTGGTTTGATGCAGGTTCGAGTAAGTAAGTAAAGTTTTTCACTCTTCCTAGTCCCATCCTGGAGCTTCAGCACGCCTCTCTACCCTTTTTAGTGCTGAGAGCTAAGAGCGTGCTGAGAGTTCTTCACAATTCTGCTGTTGAATAACTTAGACCCAACTTGGGTCTAACTAGGAACTTGGGAACGTGTCAGAACAATTGTTTAATATTTTGATTTGTGGATATTTACATGAAAAAATCAATCATTAATACTTTGATCGTTCTAAAGATGGAAGGTTGAACAAGATAAACATGACGAGCACCAAAATGTTCTTTCACAAAATGTACATTTTAAATGTGTGCAAATTGAATATTCAAATTACAATTTCCTTTACGAAAAATAAGAAGAGAACATGCTAGGTTTCCATGGCTAGAGCTTTTACAATCCCTTTACACACATAAATGGATGTATGTCCTTTAATAAACCCTAACAATGTACAAATATACAACTATTCAACCTTTTCAGTGCAAAGTTCTAAGACATTATGAGATTTATATGTTTTAAAAGCACATTAGGGTGTCACAATTTCGGCATATTAGAGTCCCTTTTCAAAGTTCTTTTTTAGTGTAATTGAAAATTAGCTTAAAATATGAATATTTAGATGATATTGAAAATAACAATTTTTTTCCATTTTTAATTTCAAATCATGATGCTATAAGACATATAAAGAATATTTCAAAAGAAATTATTTAAAAATAATTATTTAAAAATAATTATTTTTAAATGCTTAAATTTTGTTTTGAAATAATTATAATTTTTGGAATTTTAAAAAGTCCATAACATAATAAATTAAAATCACATTCCATTCATTCAATGGATCTTTAGTTGTTTAAACATAATTCATCTAATGTTTCAAAGTTTCAAACACATAAGATTAACACATTATAAAATAAAAGTCCATATCCATGAGTTTTGCAGGTGTGACAAAAAATGTGGGCAAAATTCAAAAGTCCATTACTTATTGGTTATCCACAATTTTGATTTGATTTTTTCATTTTTGAAAGGTTGATTATGATAGCTTTAGATAAGCGAATATCTTTTTTTATTATTTCAATGGATCTTATTTTATTTATTTATTTGTACATAAAGAATAAAGAAAAAACTTCCATTGTGATGTCCATATAAGGTCACTGTAGTGTGCAAACACCCTATTCAAGTACCAACAAACTAGTTGTGGATCTTCTCATTATAATTGTAAGTATAAAGAAAATAACAATTGTTCACAATGGGTGGCATCAAAAGCACTCGGGAAATGCATTAGATACATAGTTTGTCTCATAATTCGAAAACAATAATCCATATATGGGTTGTTCTTGTTGAATATTTTTACTTTTGTGCCTCACCACATGTTTGTGTCCAATGCCATTCAAAGACAAATCAAGTAGAACTTACTTTCATTGCAAGAAATTTGATAATTTTAAGGTATGGGGTGTGTCCTAATTGCCAATGATTTTATGAATTTTTTGAATCATGTTAGGTGGTGTTTTAATTATAAGATTTTATGAACTGGTGATTTGGATTAGGTCAAGAGGTTTCAAATTTGTTTTTAATTGGGGACATATTGCATTTAGTGAATATTTTCCAACAAGGGCAACAAGGGTTATGAATTTGTGTGGTCATTGTTATTTTTTACTAGTTAAAATGGACATGTTCATTAGTCAAGCTAAAAAAGGTAATCAACTTGGATAGCTTAAAAAATCCATGAATTGTAGTAGTGTTTATTATTATCATAATGATATTGATTTCATTATTTATTTATTTTTCAAGGTTTTATAATGTGGTACATTCAAAATTGGGTTACACAAAAGGATTATCACATATGAAAAAATCCTAGATGCATGTAATTTTCAAATATCATGAAGTTTTAATTTTTTTTTTATTTGTATCAATTTTAATGTGTTTCATGAATAATACATCTAAATAAAATGATTGGTATAACATTGCACTTCATTATTATATCATTCAATTGGACATGTATTGAAGAAATTTCCCTTTGTAACATTTCAAGAACATGTTATACAATCTTGACCTTTAGGTTTGCCTCCCTAAAATATTGAGGTGGCCTTAATGTGCTTGCCCCTTTTGTGTTCACCCCTTGTTGTACTAGAGTTTCAAATGGATCATATGATGCCATTTGAACCACAACATCCAAATGGGCCACCATTTGTTCCTAGGATGTGACGTCTCCATCTAGGCTTCATTTATGTTCGAAGTTTCACAAAGAGGAATTTGTTCCCATGGACATTGTACAATTCAGTTGACAACCTTGGGAATTACATTTCGGACATGGATGTTCCACACACATCGTCAATTGGGCTATAATGTGGATTGGTGGTACATGTTGAATAGGGATTTGGGGATGTGATGGAATAGTTGGCGGGTGTGGTGAGGTTACTTAAAGATGTGCTTGAATTGCTTTTGTTTGATATAGAGGCACCTTACCCCTTCGACCGCCTAAATTGGTCCTCCAGTCAATTTGAACCCCAAGTGCCACCTCGATGTACACCATCCGTGCCACAATAAAAAACACTTGATTTTTGGCAAAATTTGAACTACTTGTCATTGTTGTGTGCACTTCCAAAATGTGTTCTTTCATTTGTGCATCTAGCACCTCATAAACTAGGTAGAATTATTCTTGCAATGTGTTTCATGCTAAAACAATGGCCATTTCTTGTCAATGTGGCACCACCACACATACTGGGAACATAATGTGTATGACCATGGTCGGGGTATGTGTTGTCATTCAAAATCTACTACCATAACTGCGTTTTGAAGGGCCTTAAGTTCTACATTATGGTGTTTTCCTTTCACCCCATGGCCATTGATTGCTCTTGTGTGCTCCCCACAGTTTACCACATGGTACTAATTATCGACCTATATTAATATAATGAATGTTATACTCTTCAAACTTGTGTTAATCCAATGGGGGTGGGATATTTCGAATCCATTTAGTGTTATAATTAAGGTTTTAAAATTATTTAGTAGAGGGTTGGGGTCCTCTAAAAGGTTCATCAATGAAATCCAACACACAATTGTTTTCACAAGTGGCATTATGAATTTGAATGCCTTTTTAAAGGGTCCCACTTTTTTCCATGTGTATCACAATTATAGGTCAAAGCAAACAAAGTTTTCACAAAGGGGGAAGAAAATATTAACAATGGGAAAAATGTGGGTTTTATAGTGGACCCATTCATTTCAAAAGTCCTAGGAGTAGCTTAAACCAATTTTAGTCACCTTTTCACTACAAGAAATCATAGTTTATTTCACTAGAAAAGTAAACCAAAAATCAATCATTTTGACATTTGGTCAATTTCACCACTTAATCATACTAGACAAATCGATTTAAATATGTTCAACTTGATTGGTGGTTTTTTTGACTAACTATAAAATTGTCTTTTTGATTAGTCAAATTGGACAAAAATTTGGGCAGCCCAAAAAATTTAATTTTAAAATAGCTCAATTTGTAAATATAAAAATGTAAATAATAAATAAATAGTTTGTACCTACCTACCCACCCACCCATGACCTACCTACCCACCATGGCCTCCTATTTACCTATCCACAACCCACCTAAGTACAATATATTTACATAGATGTACAATGTATATATACGAATATACATATTCCACATAATATATGTTGGTAATAAAAGGGATTGAACCTTGGTCTCCTTGGTTCCACATCAATGTCTTGTCCATCAAACCACTTCACCACTTTGTAGAACAATTTGTTACCCATTGGATTTAACATGTATCCTTGACCTTCCATGATATTTTTTATCAATGTGTATAACAACATTTGAACTTATAAGTAGATTAATAGGTATTTAAATAAGTAGATAGGTAGGTACACATGCCTACCTACTATGTTTTTAAATGTTCATACCTACTTATGTAAACTATAGGTAGGTATGTAGGTAGACAGTAGGTAGGTAAATAGATAAATAGAATATAGGTAGGTAGGGAGATGGTAAGTAAGTAGGTAAAACATAAGTAGGTAGGTAGGTAAGATATAAGTAGATAGATGGTAGATAAATAGGTAGATAGGTAGGTAGGACATAGGTAAGTACATGGTAGGTAAATAGGTAAAACATAAGTAGGTAAGTAGGTAGGTAGGTAGGTAGGACATAGGTAAGTAGATGGTAGGTAAGTAGGTAAAACATAAGTAGGTAAGTAGGTAGGTAGGTAGGTAGGACATAAATAGATAGATGGTAAATAAATAGGTAGATAGGTAGGTAGGACATAGGTAGGTAGATGGTAGGTAAATAGGTAAAACATAAATAGGTAGGTAGGTAGGACATAAATAGATAGATGGTAAATAAATAGGTAGATAGGTAGGTAGGACATAGGTAGGTAGATGGTAAGTAAGTAGGTAGGTAGGTAGGTAGGTAGGTAGGACAGTTAAATAGATGGTAGGTAAGTAAATAGGTAGGTAGGTAGGACATAAATAGGTAGATGGTAAATAAATAGGTAGATAAGTAGGTAAGACATAAGTAAGTAGATGGTAAGTAAGTAGGTAGGTAGGACATAGTTAGATAGATGGTAGGTAAATAAATAGGTAGGCAGGTAGGTAGGTAGATGGTAGGTAAATAAATAGGTAGGCAGGTAGGTAGGTAGATGGTAGGTAAATAAATAGGTAGGCAGGTAGGTAGGTAGATGGTAGGTAAATAAATAGGTAGGTAGGTAAGACATAGGTTGGTAGATGGTAGGTAAGTAAGTAGGTAGGTAAGACATATTTAGGTAAGTAGGTAGGTATGTGTTAGGTAAGTAGGTAGGTAAGTAGCTTAATAAGCATAGTAAATAGGCTAATTAATCAAATTAATATGGCCAATTTGATTAAACATAGCCATTTAGTATGGTCGATTTGATTAGGCCATGGGCATCTTGATGTGCCATTTTTAAAATTTGTCTTTTTTGACTAGATGTACGACTTAACACTTGGTCAAAATGGTCATTTCAATCAAAAAATCAATCAAAAGAACCATATGTCTTTCATGCCCTATGCCTTTAATCAAAATGAACATCCTTTTGGTCAATGTGGATATTTTAGTTAAGTTGAACCTTTTGAAAAACCATGATTTCTTGTAGTATTTTGTTATCATGAAGGGTTAGATTTCATTATTGGTTAAAAGGATTAATTTAGATTAATTGGCAACCAAACAATTTTGGTCGCCACCCAATGGCCAAAATATTTGGGCTACATAAAGTTATTGAATGGTGATTGAAATGGGTTTGGTGGCCACCAAAGCACATGGAAAAATTGATTGAAATAGGTTTAGTTGCCACCAAGGCACATGAAAAGTTAACAACTGAAATAGGTTCAATGGCCACAAGGCATGTGAAAAAGTTGGCAATCAAAATAGGTTTGATCACCACCAAAGCACATGAAAAAGTTGGCAACTGAATAGGTTTAGTGGCCACCAAGGCACATGAAAAAGTGGGCAACTATAATAGGTTTGATCACCACCAAGGTATGTTAAAAAATTGGTGATCAAAATAGGTTTGTCCCCACCGAGGCATGTGAGAAAATTGGGACCCAAATATGTTCAATTGCCACAAAGGCATGTGAAAAAGTTGGTGACTAAAATAACTTCAATTGCAGTCAATCATTATTATTCATTTGGCAATTAAAATTTTTCAATTATCACTTGGACAATTGGGATAGGTGGTGATTGAAAATTTTCAATCAACATGGTGGATAATGAATTTGGGTGGTAGCTAAAAATTTTCAATTGCCATGGGGATAGTTAGGTTCAATGGTGATTGAATTTTTTAATCACCATTTTGGGTGGTCATTAAAGTGGTGACTAAATTTTTTGATTGCCATTCGACGGTTGTGTGTTTCTAATGCATGTTGGTTGTCAAATGGCGACCAAATTTTTTAATTGCCATGTAAATCATCAAATAGCAATATACCCATTCATCAATGACCAAATTCTACTTTGGTCAACATTTTGATTATATGAATGGTTTGAACCTAGAATTTGAGAACTTTCTCCTTGATGTGCACAACTTAGATTGTGGGTGGAATTTGGTGTGATACATTCAAAAGAAAAATCTCAGTCATTCGAATAATTTGGGTTTTTCTTGTGATTCCAAAAGTGCTTGCAATTACAATTTTTTTAATTTTTATGCACAAGCATTTGTGTCAAGTAATCAAGATGAAGGTGAAAAAGGCAAGGAGGCCAATTCAAACATGGTTCTTGAAGACAATGACACTTGCGATAACCACACAATCATGCCATGGGATTATGAAGGAGCAAATGTTATATATTTGTCAGGCGAGGAAGAAGGAGAATATCATATGGATATTGTTCAATTATCAAAGAATTTGTTGGAAATCCCCATGGCCTTTTATGTCAACATTAAGCATGTCATGGATAGGGAACAAATGTTCATAACTTGGGATCACAATGGTGTGAATGTCAAATATCTCTCATTCACGTTTGAAGGTGTTTATGTTTTGGATGTCACAAATATGCTTGAAGATTTATTGGATGAAGACATCCTTGGGGAGCTTCATGTTTACGACACACATGATTACTTCAACATAATATATATGACCATCAAAACAATGTTAATAATAAAAATGCATAATTTTATTATGAATGTACAAAATGCACATTTTTATGAATAAAAGATATTGGTATTCCCACATGTTAAGCAAGTTACCCATGATTTTATTGTTCAAATTTTTTATTTGAAAATTGTGAAAGTTTTTTGAGTGGTTTTTCAAAAATGTAGACCACTTTTTATCTGTTGAGAAAATATACCTTCCCTTCTCCAAAAGATGTAGGATTAAAAATCTAAATAAATTAATATAAATAATATAAATAAATAAAGAAGACAAAGGAGAAGAAAGGAAGTAAAATAGAGAAAATAAGGGGGGAAGGAAGGAAAAAACAAAAAACAAACTACATAAATAATGTTCTAAAACCCTATGTGTAAATATTAGTTACACATTGATTAAAGGGGAAAATATAGATGGGGATGGGGGAGGAAAGGCAAAAGAAGCAAGGAGAAGAATAAAGAGGGAAAGACTAGGGAGAAAAAAGGGGGGAGGAAAGAAGAAGTAGATAGGAGAATGTTGATTAGAGAAAAAAAGGTGGGGAATGAAGGAAAAAAAATAATACAAGAGAAATAAAAGGAAGAATGAAGAGAAAAAGGAGGGGGGGGAGTGGAAGAGGAGGCCAAAGTGATTAAAAACATGAAAATAGAAAGCAAGAAGAAAAAGGGGGTGAGAAAAAAATTAAGGAATAAAATGAAAAGAGGGGCCTGGGGG
>Ga0116227_10005319_pt1 | contig 27208 bp, 24 predicted proteins | sample S1TSphgellanicum_FD_89693 | JGI IMG/M metagenome (GOLD analysis project Ga0116227, IMG submission 89693) | Host-associated microbial communities from peat moss isolated from Minnesota, USA - S1T2_Fb - Sphagnum magellanicum MG | ecosystem: Host-associated > Plants > Peat moss > Unclassified...
CCTAAAATAGGTCCTCCACAGCCATCAGAGGTTCAAAGTGCGAACCAGTGTTCTACCGATACATAGGTTGGAACTTGGGTACGTCGTACGGGTATATATCTGGTGTTGAAGAACATACCAGTCAGGGTATCAATTCTTCCACATACCCAGGTGATTCTGATACCAGAGTGGGTAGGGTTTTAGAGTTTCGAGAGTTTATACCAGACCAGTCTGGGTCTTGAGTTTTGCAAGCTGCGCTTGATACCATTACTTAGGCTGCAAAGTGAGAATGGAGCTAGACATGAATATGAGACTTGCATTAGGTGCAAGTTCACACTTCAACACTTTTGTGGCTCCTTCAATGATCAAATGTGCAACATTACAACAATCTCCTTGGGCGTGAACTTCTTGTGAATATGCAAGAAAAAATGTCTTATTATGTGCTCATTCTCCTCTTAGTTTGGTGGTTTGTTTTTATCTTGTGATTTTTTTTGACAACCCTCATTGTAGGAGCCATGATATTTAATGGGTACAACTAAACTACTAGCTATTTGTAACAATGTTGGGTGTTGATTTTGTTGCAAGTCCCAATGATAAAAATAGGTGGAATGTTGTTCTTTAAATTTGAAGATTCGATTGGGGGTAGGTGAGACCCTATTACTATAGGTGAGGGTTTTTTTAGGTTAAATTGGCCTTTATCACAATCCATTCCCATCAAACTTGTTTCTTCTTCTAGTGATACAAGTTTTTGGGTGTTTACATCAATAAGTTCACAGTTTTCTTCATTGATGTGCCAACATGGCATGGAATGTGAAGGGCATTTTTTTCAATTTAGTGTTCATTTTATAAACAAAAGGTATTAGTGGCATTACAACAAATGCAAGCGACCTTTATTTTGAAGCATGTTCTTATTGTGACTGAAGATTTTTATAAGTTAAATGTTTTTCCAAATGTACTTCCCCTATCCTTATTTGATATGCTCCTTGCAATTGGGGGGGTTTGGGTACTTGATTTGTTTTTGTGCTTGTACTGATCCACCTTCATTGGTGATTTCTTCTTTTTGCTAAGACTTGGGTCTTTCCTTCTTATATATTTTTTTCCCACTTTTCTGGGTGCTTTGTTTTATTGACAATTGGCAAGATTTCATCATTGGGGGCAAAATAAGTGACATAGGACTCATAAATAAACCCAAAAAAATCACTTACATTATGTTAAAGGTGCAACCAATGTAGGATAAATTTATTGGAAATGAAATGCAAATAGCAAAAAAATTAGTTGTGTGGAAGGTTCAATATGCATATCTTGTGCAAACCCAACATTTCTAAGTGCCATGGCATGATTCCAACATTATTTCAGCACTCTTTGTTTTAAACAACTTGGTTCCTATATTTAACTTGCAAGCAATAAAATTGATGAAATGCATCATTTGTCACACAAGTTCCTTTTCCTAAGTTGAACTAATGCAAAACTCCCAAACCACAACAAAATCTTGAAAAGGCCATGTGCAATACAATCCTAACCATAGATGCACATTCATGAAAAAACATTTGTTGAACAAACATCAAAATGATTTTGTAGAGTATAAAATTGAATTAGAATCTATTAAAGGTGGGGTTGGCGAAGGTAGAGAAAAAAAAACAACAAACAGCAAAAAGTGTAACCATCGACTTATCATACAATGTTCCTAACATCATGGGAGTTCAAAAAAACATGAACCTTTGTAACTACAATTCATCAATGTTTGGTCTTCATCATTGCAAAAGGGTATGAAGCCTTGTCCATTGTGAAATCACCTTGGGTTCGTTAATAAGTGATGTGTAAGGATTTGAAATTTCATCTCCCCACTCAAAAACATCCTAACCATCGTTGCAAAAACCATGGAGGATAAAAAATAATCGAAGGAGCCATCCAAATGAATGGACACTCCTTCAAATTGCATTTTTGTATGTTTGAAAAATCACAAGGGAAGCATAATTATTTGGATTGTCATAATTTTTTTTAAACATTTTCCATTAATTGCAAAGTTTACATGTTCAAAGCTTGACACAAATAAAAAACTGGTTTTTCATGTTCAAAGCACTCAAACCTAAAAAATGGATAGTCCCTTTTTTTTTTCAAACATTTTTTTTTTTTACCAAATGTGCACCATTCCTTTTGAAAGTTGATAATTAGAAAGGCAAAAGGATTTGAACCGATGAAATTTTCTTTTATAACCCATTTGAACACATTTGGTTCAAAAATGTTTTTGACCTTAAAAATATGAATTTTGAAACTATGGTTTTAATAAAAATTGTTCATATTTATGTGATAAAGTGCATGAATGCATAATACACGTGATATAAAATCAATTTGTAATCAAAATGGGTGCAAACAAAATAATATGAACCACACCCATTTACTTTTGGACTGTTTTTTGTGCCTACTTTTGGAAATATTCTTAGAATATTCTTGGAATATTTTTGAAAAAAATTTCGATTTTTTTTTTTAAATCTTGATAAATTTTTTTATAGTACTTTGATAAGCCTTGCATTAAAAATTTGTCAAAATATGTCATTTAGAAAATATATATATATATCAAATATCTTTTTTTATTGATTAAAAGCATTGGTTACAATGTTTTTTTTTTTCATATTTTGTATTCATTTGATTAATTTCAAATTTATTCACAAATTCCCGTGATATATTATGAATGTTATCATATAAGTAAATCCTACAATTTCAACATGAAATTAAATTACATTTTAACATGGAACATCAAGCATTAGTTACATTTGTTATGGTACATGTTACCATGACTACACCCAAATGTATTTATATCTAACATGTAATGTTAAATTGGGTATCCAAAATACAACATTTAAAGTTATAAACCAACACCAACATGATGTGCATCTTGTGCAATCTTCAGAAAAGGACTTTCAGCATGGCACCCCTATTTCCTTTTACCATATTTTCACTTTGGAGACCAACATTCTATTAACATTAAGTAGTTGTGCAACTATCATTATAACTTTCAATTTGCCATTGCTTAATAAATTAACAAACTTGCAAATTATACAACAATTCTTTTGTTTTCTTACTTGTTCTTTTGTTTTTTTTTATACTCTTTCATTTGTAGCAATATAGAAGATGAGCATGTGATGTGGTAATATTTTCTTGCATTAAGACTCGAATGTTAATTGGTTCAAAGAAACCAAAAATTTCTTATTCACACTTTTTGTTGAGATTAGGACCTACATGACCACTTTAGACAAACATCAAAGTTGTAAGCCTCTAACAAAATTGTGACCCACAAATGTTAGAATTGTGCAAGTGGTTGAATTGTTGATTGTTCAAAGGGCAAATGTCTCTGCATTGAATAGGTGAAATTTTGAATCTTAATTCTATCTCTATGTTGCTATTGCTCTTGTTATGTTAAAATGCTAGTTGCTGAGTTTTCAAAAGAGTTTTACATATCTTTAGAAATTTGTATATGAAACTGTGAACTATGGAACAAACCATTTGTATCAAGATAAGTTCCACTACTACATTGAACCTACATGAAAGTAATTGGCCTATATTTTGCCACCTTCCCAAATTCACAACATCCCTTTTATCTCCTACACCCTTCACTTGTTCAACCCACTTACTCTCCAATTCTTTTTTCATTACTTAAACTAGGTTATATACTCACAAGGTTTTGGCAACAATAAACTTATGAATGTAGACCTTCCTTATGTTAAATGATATGGGTATGTGATTTGATGTTTATAGTAAAATCACTAAGAGATAAGGCATAGGCTGAATATTGCATTACGAACAAGTTTGTGCAAAGTTTAGTGGAAAACCATCTTTTATTTTGATGCAAATTAAGAGGCAATTGTACCAATGAAAGTGTTGAATGGCTTATTCTTCATCAGGAAATTTCATTTTAGCTATGAATAAATAAATATTTCATTTGAATTATGAATAAGTAGAGTTTTGGGAAAAAAAGTTTTAAGTGAACCAAGAATGATGGGGAATTTTCATGGTCTGTATGCAAGTGTGAGAAAACTTTAATGGATGACGCTATGCATTAGGGTTTAGGGTTTCAACCTTAGGGTTTATGATTTCAAATCTAGGTTGATTTTAAATGGTTTTAGATTTTCACACTTGCTTGAGAAGACCCATTTGACAGTACTCCCCAAGTATCGTGTGATTTGGATTTGGTTGATTACGTGCTAGGGTTTAGGGTATGGGTATTAATTAGCAAGGGTGAAAATTCACTTGTTGAATATATAAGTTGATATGTTCTTATTCTTGAGCAACTTGAGGGCACACATGACAACACAAACATGAATGAATTTTGACATTCTAAAAATTTCTCAACTAATTGAATGGAGATGTAATGGCTTTCATGTGGCCTTCTCTACTTCTTTTTAGTCCCCTTACAAGGCATAATGGGCATGTCTTGACCTAACCATTGTTCAAAATCCACATTCCCATAATGTAAAACCACGTGTGCCCATTTGTGCAAATCATGAAAACCATTTTGTTATGGATTGGGTACAAGGCATTGTGCATGTTTTTTCTGCCCTTTCAATTTTTTTGGCTTGCCTTAAATTCTTCACGTGCACCTCACCGAACACAATTACTTGAACCCAACATGGCCCATCATACAATTTCATCAAGATATGTGTTGGGTCTTTAATCTCACTATCACATTGGCTTGGAAAAACTTTTTAAACATTTCATATTGTATATTGATATCACTTTAACAAAAATAAACTTAGGTCTCAAGAATTATGATTAGATGTTAATTCAATAGCAATTGTTTCCATGGATTTTGAAGCACAATCATGGAGTAATGTTTTTTGAATTAAATATGTATTTTGGTGCTCAAAACGTAGAATAATCAATCATGAATTCATAGTCATCCAATGATTCACCACCATTGCCAAACAGGAGAAAACAATAAAAGTACATTGTATAATTTGAACTTATGTTTTTGTAGCAATGCAAAGGCTTACACCTTCAAGCCAGTAAAACTGTTTGAACCCAGATCCAAAAATATGTGTAGTTTTTTGAAATTGTATGAATCCTCTTGCCATTAACTCATTTATTTTATGACTTCTTTCAGTGATTTACAATCTTCAAGTCTATTGCTAGTTAGTGTTTGACATGGGATTTACATCAAATGCTAACCATATTGTGTTCTTGTAGTCATTTCAAAGAACTTCATAAGAATTATAATAGCCTGATTTTTTTGAAGAAAATCACAAATTATGAAACAAGGGATCAGAATGATGTTCCATTGGCGAAAATGTGTCTTTGCTTATCCTATTCTTAGTTTTTGTCACACAATTTTGAACAATTATGGTGTGTTTGGGGCAAAAATATCTTTGGGTGGTACCACTAAAAACCACCTTGCCAAAATCATAAGAAAGTTGGACCCAATTTTTAAAATAAAATTCCATCTACTTATACATTGATTTATTTGATTGGACTAGGTGGGCTATGTTTTCCCCACCTATGCACATGCTTAGAAATAATGAACACCCTAAAACTTATAATACGCATTAACATTTTGATTCCTGAACCATTTTTGACCCATTCCTAACCTATTTTTTTCTTATTTTTTAAAAATGTCCTTACACTTACACAATAAATATTTTTTCTTGTTTATTTATTACATTCATAAGATAATGATTCAAATTAATCATTAAAATAACAAAAGGTGAAAATTTAGTTATCACTTGTGTTCTTGACATCAATGGCCCTTTAAGACTTCATGCTTTGACTTAAAAATTCATAACTAAATGAAAATTGATTTAATCAATAATCTATAAAAGACATCAACTAGATTGGCATTTGAAGTATAAAAATTAACATCCAAGAAAAATTCCCAATAAATAGATTCCTTTTGTGTTCCTAATCAAAAAAATCCCTCATGTTACATTCTTGAAACTTTTTCTTTATGCATTCATTTTTCATGTCAAAACACATTTTTATTAGAGTTTTAAATTTTATATGACTTTGGGTAACCTTTTGATAAATAATTTGGAATGAAAAGTTTTTTTTATGTAGTCCTATGTTGTCTTAGAGTTGGATGGGTCTCAAAAATTTGGGGTGTGACGTTCCTAGTGGTACCCGAGGATAAGTTTGCCCTTTGGTCTTAACTATGATAATTCCTTGTTTTGTGTTGTTGGTAACCTAAAACTTCATTAGATTCACCCCCTCCAAAAGAAAGTCCTTCAATCGATGATGAGGATGACCAAAATTAATGTGCTGAAATTTATGATTATTCATTTTGATCACTTAAATCACCAACACATATGCAATATGAGGAACATCAAGTTGAGAATGAAATTGAGAAGTTGGTTATATTGGAGCTTTATGCAGGGAGTAAAATTGGAACATTATCTACAATGTCGTTATTGTTGAATCTACAAACAACCCATGGTTGGAATGACATTAACATTACTACACTTATTAGGTTTGTGCCCCTTTCAAATTCATGCCATTTTGAAACCTAGACCCTAAACCTAAATTAACTATGTCTTCAAACCTTAAACCCAAGACCTAAGCCAATGTTTGCAATTACATTTAATCCATACACATGATGTACATAAATAATAAATGTGAGAGAACATGATACATGCAAGGTATTGAAAGGAAAACTTTGCCAGAGCCCGATTCTCTTCTAACATCCCACCAAGAGGTGAAGAAACTATTCAAAATAATTAGACTTCCATCAGAATTCATCCATGTTTACAAAAATGATTGCATTTTGTTGAAAGATGAACACAAGGACTTGGATGTGTGCCCAATTATGTGTGACACCCAATATTGCCAAGATTTGATAATTAGATTTGTGGTGCTTCATAAGGCATTTTACCTTTTAATTGTGATTTATTACTTGACATGTTATTGGTGGATGATCCACTCTAAGAAAAACAAGCCTTTGTTTTTAAAAAACTTGCTAATTTTGGTCATGTCCAAATTAAAATGTAGGTGATGAAATATATATGCCCATCATACCAAGGATTTAACAATTGTTCAAAACAAAAAGCAAGGTGGTTTTGATGGATTAGCATAAAAAGAATTGTAGAAATGATGGTGTGTGGCAAGGACCTATAAAGTTTAAAACTTGGGAACACATAAAGAAAAAATGGCTTGAATTCAATATTGAACCAAGACGTTTGAGGCTTGGTCTTGCAATGGATGGTGTTAATCCCTATTCCCATTAGACTTCCTCAAAAGTGTGTTATGGGCTAGAATAGGTCATGGCAAGGGCCAATGGGATGGTGTTGGAACTTTAGTAAAAATGCTCTTCAAAATGAAAAGGTGAAAATGGTTGGTGGCACGAAGCTATAAAATGCTTTTGATGTTGTTACATTTCTTCAAGCAAGTATGGGCCTTACCCATACTTGCTTACTCTGGAGCTCAACGGGAGGTAAAATGTTCCTTCCATGAAAATGGGAATTATCAACCATATTCATGGTTATGAAACACGAACAATTGAAGGTAGTAAATCAAAACACTCCATTCGGAGTGTTTGTCATCTAAACAAAACCTTGCTACATTTTTGTGAGTTGTCTTGCTTCTGTAAGTTTTGTTTGGATGGTGGAGATGGACCTTGTGATAATGAAATCCATGCTACAACTTTTGACCTAATGACATTGGAACATTGTTTGCCTATTGATTCTAGGTGAAATACAAAAACAACTAATGCACATGCGAAGTCTTTAATGATGGGGAGTCATTGGCTACTTGCTTGGAAGTCAAGGATTGTTTTGTTGTTATAGCCTAAGGTAACACAAAAGACAATGTTGGCTTTTAGGTTTTAATGTGTGTGTAAAGGTTACATATGGTGACCAAAAATATGCATGTGGATGCTTTTGGTCAAGAATTTCCACATGGGAGGATGCATTCACAGTAAAAGGAGCCAAGGGCACCAGGGACTCAATCTTTTGTAATGATTGGGTTTAATCACATTCTACACCATTCACTTTGAAATATAAAAAAAAATTCACCCAACTTTTGGCAATGTTATCTACTTATATACATTAATGAATTTCAAGTACAAAAAATAAAATGTGTAGAACAAATGATTATCCTTTGAATATAAAAAATGATTACATCTCCAAGATAAACTACACATCCCAAAATTATATATTGAATTGAACTTTACATTATTTGGAAGAAGTTTATCACATAAAATCATTTTTTAAACATACTAAAGTTGAAAATTGAACATAATTTATGCATTTTTCAAGACAAGATGATAGAAATCAATGAAATAAACTATTTAATCAATATTTTTTCCTCCAAAAAAATGATTCATGCCCTTCATCATATAAAAATGAACAACTTTTGTTAAAAACATATCATCAAATTTTGTAATTTAAAGGGCCAAAAGCACATTTGAACCAAATGTGTAGATATTTGTAACAAATATGTTTTTTATTACTCTCAACTCCTTTTGCACTTTAAATCATCAATATGAATCTCCTTTCAAATTTTGGGAATGAATGGTGCACATTTGATAAACAAAAAAGACGTTCAAATTTAATAGCATTATTTGACGATTGCATTTTAAATGTTTTATGTGCATGAAAGGACCATCAAAACTTAATGAAATGACTTTAAATTTGTGGAAGATCAAGATCATTAGCAAAAATATATAATTGCAAAAAAATAAAAATAAAAATAGAATAAATAAAATACACAAACTTGTCTTTCAAAATTTACATGGTACAGTATCACATTACATTTGACAACTATTTCGACTCCTTTTATCGTGAATGGACTTGAGAGTCAAGTTGTCATTGGTAGATATTTCAACCAACAAGGAAATAGCCTATACTGTTATGTCCAATGTGACAAAGGTGAAGCCTATATCTTTTCCCATTTGATTAAGGTAATGAAATTCAAGATGGTGCAAAGTTTTCAAAGACATAAAGGGGGAAAACCTATATTCCAACTTTCCAAGGTTGTTTTTCTTGAGATACAATATGTAATCCAAAATGAGGAAAATGAATGATTTTACACATGTCTACTTGTAGCCCTTGCATGTACATTGTAGATTTTTTAACTTGTTGTAATGTTCATGTTTTCTTTGATGTTCTTTTACACTTAAATACATGGCTTTTAGCTTTTGAATGTTGTAGATGATTCTCATTGTGATGAAGATTGCTTTTATTTGAAAGTACCTTTTATAATCAAATGATACTAAATGACTTCTTTTATGCATAGTCCTTGTAAGTACATATTTACACATTGTTTCAATGTTGTGATTTGTGTTCTTGTTGGTTGGTCAATTGTAGTTTATCATGACTATAATTTGAAAATTATAATTTTCAAAGCATCTGTAATTTTGGAGTGAGTTGGTATGGAATTCCTTGTGCAGTATAGTTGGTGACTTGTATTGTGATTTTGAAGACCTTGTCCAAATTTTCTCTCCAAGTTGCACTATGCATTGTCAGGTTTATTGTTGTAAATATATATACATGTGAGCTTAAACTAAAATGAAGAGATCAATTAGGTATAAACACTTGTTTATTTAAGTAGCCCCTTAAGTAAATTATACACATTTTGCAACTAACTTTGTAGTTTTTGTTGTTGGATGTTCATTAAAAGAAAAATTACTTTTCAAAATATGTTATATATCACAATTGAGTTTAAATAAACAAATATGTCCACTTGTCCATTTTTCTAGCTTTTAGGAAAAAAATGTGCCTAAGCTCATATGGCATTTGGACTTAACCAAAATTATAATAAAATTCTACAAGGTCAATTTACAAATTTAATCTTTTACATTTGGTTCATTAGGATGATATATATATATCCATGTGGGTCTAACTTTGAAGGTTGGACAATCAATTCAATGTTGTGATCGAGTAATTTTTGTGTTGAAGCTTGATGCATGTGTGATGAAGTATAGTTTTAAAGTCCAACATACCAATGGGCAATATAAACCATATATATATGCATCTATGTGTTCTGGGTTTGAGATGATTTTTTATCATAAAACTATAGTTGTTACATTGATAGGACAACAATTTCAAGTCTTATGGTTTTTCTAGTGAAGCAAGCAAAAGTTAGATAGAAAGGACCTTTGGTTTTTTTACCTTTTTCATGTTATCCTTATCTTGGTCTTCTTGAAGTTGTGAACCTGAACCTTGGTTTGAGATTGCCTTCGGCTCTTCCAAAGCTTCACCAACATGAGTATCCAACATGTCAATAAGATCGTTTCTAGTGGACTCCAAAGTTGTTGGTTTGCATGGGGTATCTTCCTCATCAAATTAGAACTATGAATTGAATCACTTGAACCATGTTCATGAAGTTAACATTCTTAGCCTCCCTTGGTAATATCTTTCGAACTGGGTGGTGCACTAACGCACACTTAGTATCTTTATATTCAAACCAAGAATCACCTTTATCAAAGTCAAAATCAACTTTTTTTATCCCACATATCTCCATGCCTAGTTGTTTCAAGTAGGTCCTCAACTTTTATGGCAACTAATGTTATTCTCGTGGTCAAAAAAGAAACAAATAATGTTTCTTTTTTTCCATCTATGAATGGAAAAATAAATATTTTCATAAAAATATTTTTAAATATGAAGAAAATATCAAAGATATTGCTAAACATGTATGTTGTTGTTGTCAAAGGTTACATTTTAAATATCAAATTTTTATTGTATCAAAACCATATATTGAAAAATTCCTTGATGAATTCAAAAATGGAATTTTTTTTTAAAGATGTATTAATATGTAAATCTTGTAAAAGAAAATTTGACATTGGAAAACCTTTTGATTTAACTTTATGAAATCATATTATAACTAATAAACCGTATATGAAATTTCTTTTAATGTTAAATAAAATTAAAGAATGTTTTGTTGCACCACGTTTAGGATTAGCATAAATATTTTAATTACAAGGACATGGCAATATGGAATACATGGAAGTATTGTCAATGTCCCAACAAATTTGAATATTATTCAAACTATTTTACTTCACATGCCATATGAAAATTATTCAATATTTGTTTTCTTAAAAAGTAAATAAAAGTACAAAACTATATAAATGTTTGGTTATGTTCGACCTAACATAATCATAAAAGCATTAAGAAAACTTTATAAAATGCCTTTGTATGTAGTTGCAAATGTTGCAATAAAACCAAATTGTCAAAGTTTAACAGAACTTACAAATGCAAGGGGAAATAATGATTCTAAAAATGATATTTTTGGATGAACTTTTGATATCCATAATTTAAACAAATTCAAAAAAATTATTGATGAAAACTCTAGAGAAACATTAGTACAAAACATATTCAATCATGAACAAATCATTGATAATGATTCAAAAACTTTAACAATTCTTCCAAGATAAGATTTTTACCTCTTTGATTATTTTTTGATCCATATTTTGAAACATACAATTTCCCAATGTTGTTCCATGGAAATCCAAGACCATTTTTTACATGTTCATATCAAAAGATAGTATAAGATGAATTGACAAATGCAATAAAAAAAAATTCCATATTATATAATGAATATGGTTTTCAAAATAATCAAAATTTGAATACATTTTATGTTGTTTTCTACATGGATTCATATATGAAAATCAAAATTATTTGGTCAAATCTTCACAACTAGTGTTGTTTCAAAAAATGTAAATCTAGACAAAATATCGGATTTAGGTTATAAAGAATTAAGTTCTAGTAAAACATCCATATTTTTTTAATTGGCTTCAAAAAGATGTTCTTACAGTGATTAGACAACTTGGACCTCCACCTTTTTTTTGTAACATTTACAACAGATGTAAATAATTGGCCTATTTTTGTAAAAACATTACAAGATTACATATTGAACATGTTCAAAATCTTAAACCAAAAAACTAAAATTTACCAAACATGAAAGATCTTGTTTAAAATGACCCTATCATTTATGTTCATTATTACAAACATAGGATGAATAGCTTTCGAAAACTTTTTTTAAGTAATAATTTTTTATTTGATGAAATAAGTGTTTTTTTTTTAATAAAAAAATTCCAATCCACAACTTTATGCCATGATCATGGATTGTTATGGTCTAAAAATGTTTCTAGATTTGGAATTTTTACAAATGAAGAATTTGAAAATTTTGTTGATAAATATTTAACAATTGATCAAACTATTTTCAAAATGAAAATTTGTAATTGTCAAATACATCAACACAAACAAACATGTCGGAAAAAAAACAACCAATTTGTCAATTCCAATATCCAAAACCACCAATGAAATGTACAAAAATATTATAACTTTTAAATGAAAAAAATAATAGTTCAAATCTTCATGAAATAGCTTTTCAAATTTAAAAAAAACTTGTTGATATGATATTAGGTTTAGAAATTTCATTTGATCAGTTTTTATTAGATTTACATTTAAATGAACAGACTTATTTTCTTGCTTTACAATGTACAATACAAAAACCAACATTGTTTTTGAAATGTAAACCAAATGATATACAAACAAATGCTTTTAATATACATGCAAAACCTTTGTGAAAAACAAATACAAATGCAAAATCATCTTAAATCCATATGCAACAATAGCTTATTGCACTTCTTATTTAATAAAAATAAATAAATATGCCACACAAGAAATGCAAATCATATTGTACAAATGTAAACGTGAGAAAATTGAAACATCTGAATGATTTTAAAAACTAGGAAATGCATTTTTAAATGCACAACAAATCTCAATTTAGCATGCATATATCTTTATCCATCTCATTATATCAATCAACAAGATCATTTCAATTCATAAATACTTGTGAAAAAAAAAAAACATTTATTTTATTACCAAAAAAATTATTAAACAAATGATCTCCAAATTCAACACACATCCATTGTAAATCATTAATTTAAAAACATAAAACACAAAATGAATCATTAAACCATATTTCTTTAGTAAAATTTGTTGCTAATTTTGATACCAAATCCTCAAAAAAATGCAAACATAATAAAACTATACATTGGGTTTCATTTCATCTTCATAGAAATTCAGAAAATTATTATAGAGAATTATTGCTTCTATTTATGCCCTTTCATAAAAAAAACCCCTGTTCCCAAAGGAGAAAGGGTCAATCTTATGGCTACTCTGTGTTTCTCAGTGCCTGGTAACTCAGGCTCCCACCCTCATTCCCAGCACCTGGAAATGTAGAATGGCCTCAAGACCGACCCTTCTCCTATACAAGAAATTCAGCAGCAAAGACCTGCAATCATGACAAAATCCTACACTATGAGTGTCTTGTCCAAAAACTATTATTGCCAATACCAGGTTATGCAAAAGTCTAATTGCCTCAAATATAGCAGGCTCTGTATGAACTCACATCTTGGAGGTGGAATTTCAACTTAGAAAAAGTTCAAAAGGTTCAGGTCTTGATCATACTCCACTCACCGTATTGCTTGTATTGTGAACAAAGTTTTATGGTGTAAGAATGTTTTAAAGGAAACAACCAAAATATGCCACCAAAGAATTGTTTTTAGGAACAATTCAATGTTCCAAGATTTATCTAAAAGGGAATCACGAATTACTGAAATTCATTTTAATTTTGAAAGTCATCCAACATCCCTTCATCAAAAGCTCTATACTCCATTGTACAAAGGCATGGTAGGGATGTATACCTATGGTCAATTTGAGGCAGATAGGATAACATCTGAACTGCATGAATGTGAGTGAATTGAAGGAATGATGAAGGATGAAACTTCACTAAACCATCAACCCATATTTCATTGCACATAATTCACAGCTCTTGCCACATGAGTTGAAAAGGCAGAGCAGGTTAGATTGGAACTCCAAAGTTGGTCAGCCAGTCGCACAGCAAAACTGAATTTTTCAGGAAACTCAAAGAACAATTCCTCATATCACTGAGCCATTTCAATACTGCTGGGTTGACTTCATGAACACATTTTACACATCAATAGAAGATCATTACCCTGGTTATTCAATAGCTAGTGTGACTATAAACACTGCACACATGCAACAATCGTAATACCCAAAACATAGGATGCAGTATCTCATATTGCTTCCATGAAAAACAATGAGAACATTATGGTATAAGGTTATCCCATCAAATGTCAACAATACAACACCTTCTCAATGGTGGACAGTTTATAATGCAGCCACATAGTAGTATTTCCATGGAACTCTGGAATAACATTGCCAAGTATACCCACAACTGTAGCGGTAATGATAATCCCTGTCCCTAGGCTTCATGTTCCCACATGGAATAACCTCATCCCATTCAGCTAAGTGTTAGTGGCCCTGGTGTAAATCTGCTGGTTAGCATGAGCAGCAACCAACCTGATTGTGCCTTTTGCCATCAGCTCCTTGATGGCCCTCCGTGCCAATGAACCATTTATCTGCATGCAAAAGACAAGCAGTTGACACAAAAAGATCAGAAAGGGACATGAACTGTGCAACAAGGGAGGAGGCTGTAGTTGTGACTAAAGGCAGAAACATATTTGAAATGTGCACTCCCATAGTTTGAGATTAAAAGCCTGCACTTGGATTGCCCAAATTTGAGTTCTTGGACAGTAAATGTAATGAAAGGCCTGTAATAACTAAGCCTATGTAATAAAGCTGTGACCTCTTGGTCAGGACATAGCCAATTGCTTGCACCAAATAGATGAAGTGTGAAGCAATGGCATTTAAAGAAAGTAGATTAGCTATTCTTTTAAGTCGCAGACAACAGAGCCGTTTTTCTATTCTTTAAAACAATTTCTTGGCAAGTAACCAAACAAAGTACAACACATATACATAAGGAACACCCCATTTACCACTTCTCAATGTCTTGTTTGCAGAGACACAGTGTTTACAACTCAACACAAATTACAACACCACCTAGAATAGAAAAAGGGATCTATGCTACAAGAGAAAGCATTTGGTCCACAATAAGTTCATTTTATACAATGTTTTTCTACTCACTGATGCAGGAACATAAACGACTTTGCAGTACCGACATAATCCAATATATCAGCATCTTATGAGAGGAACTTACCCGGAGGCGGTCAGACAAAACCGAAGGGGTGATTAGCTTGTACTTAGGTACTTCAACAAGGAGCTTGTCATAGGTAGCTTGATCAAAGAGCACCATATTGTTGACCTTCTCCTTTTGTTTACCTTTGCTCCATTTCTGCAAATGTCAGCACCAACCACAAACATAAATTACTCTTTAGCAATAAATTGTCCTCCCTGTAAAAACAGGCAAACCTGACACACTCAAGACTCAACAAATGGAAGGCAAAGGTATAATCCCTGTAGTCATTCGCTACTTCACAGAGATAGGTCGTCCAGTAGAGCAATAAAGCTGTTTGTTTCCTCTCGTCATACCATCAAGTTGGTTGCCTTGTCCTAAAGACGAACTATCCGTCACCAGTCTGTTGAACACAACCGTGAGAGTTTCTAATCACGCCATTCTAGGACATTTCAACACCAGCTTAGGGAATGCATCGCCACCAATGAAGGCCCAGCAACAACACAAACCTTTTTCTTCTGTTTGCCACCACCACCACTACTCTTGGCGGGTTTCGACGCAGGCGCTGCTTTCTCCTTCTTCGGTGCCTGCATCACCCAACCAAACCAAGTACACACCCCATCCCCTCATCAGCACTGAACACAGAACCCAGCCCTATCCGCAACCACAAAACGGCAAAGTCGTAGTGGTTGCAGAATGCAGCGGAATGAGATACAATGAGATACTCAGGGTAAAACATGTCAAAATGCATTGGAGAAAAAATAAATCTGCTTCGGTGACGAAGCAAAATAGAGGCATACAAGGAACACATGCACAAAGTACCAACCAAGGGAGTGAAAGTGAACAAGAAAGACACGGAAAAAGGGGAAAAACGACCTCCTTGTCGTCAAAGGAAAACACGAATTAGAGAAATACTACCAGATGTAGCAAGTAACGAGGGAGAGAAGAGAGACGTACCATGATGGGCAGAACAGCACGTAGGACGTGAGCTCCCAAGACAAAACCGCAACGATCGATCCAATTGAAGATACCGGAAAGACAGAGAGAAAAAGAACGATACAAAGGAGCCGTCGCGTTGTTAATCCTAAACCCTAACCCTAAAATAGGTCCTCCACAGCCATCACAGGTTCAAAGTGCAAACCAGTGCTCTACCGATACATAGGATGGAACCTGGGTACACCGTACGGGTATATATCTGGTGTTGAAGAACATACCAGGTAGGGTATCAATTCTTCCAGATACCCAGGTGATTCTCATACCAGGGTGGATAGGGTTTTAGAGTTTAGAGCTTTCATACCAGACCACTCTGGGTGTTAGTTTTGCGAGCCTGCGCTTGATACCATTACTTAGGCTGCGAAGTGAGAATGGACGTAGGCACAAATATGAGACTCACATTAGGTGCAAGTTCACGCTTCAACACTTTGTAGCTCCTTCATTGATCAAATGTGCAACATTACAACAATCTCCTTGGGTGTGAACTTCTTGTGAATATGCAAGTATGTTATGGGTTATCCATTGTTAGATATGCTTGAACATCTCCTGAGTTTTTCTTCGTGGTGGTAATGTTGTAAATGTTGTAGAGGAACATTGCGTGCAATGTGCAATGTGAACAACAAAGGATTGTGACTATTGATAGACCCTTGTGTTCTTACTTTGAAATCTAAAAAACAACAAAAAGAGAAAAAATGTCTTACTATGTGCTCATTCTCTTCTTAGTTTGGTAGTTCATTTTTATGTTGTGATTTTTTCTGACAACCCTCATTTGTAGGAGCCATGATATTTAGTGGGTACAAATAAATTACTAGTTGCTTGTAACAATGTTGGGTGTTGATTTTTTTTGCAAGTTCCAATGATAGAAATAGGTGAAATGTCATTTTTAAATTTGAAGATTCCATTGGGGATAAGTGAGACCCTATTATTACATGTGAAAACTTTTCTAGGCTAAATTGGCCTTTATCACAATCCATACCCAATAGACATGTTTCCCTTCTAACCATAGAAGTCTTTGTGTGTTTGCATCAACAAGCTAAGAGTTTTTTTCATTGATGTGCCAACATGGCATGGAATGTGAAGGGCTTTAAACACCTTCTTCTTTTGATTTTGTGTTCATTTTATAAGCAAAGGGTGTCAATGGCATGGCAATGAACACAAGCGGCCTTCATCTTGAAACATGTTCTTATTATAGGTGAAGATGCTTCTAAGTTAAATGTTTTTCCAAGTGTTCTACCCCTTTTCTTATCTAACATGCTCTTCGCAATAAGGGGGTTTGGGTACTTGATTTGTTCTTAACATGGTCCACCCTCGTTGGTGGTTTCTTCTTTTTGCTAGGACTTGGTTCCTTCCTTCTTATACCTTTTTCTCCCCCTTTTTTGGGTGTTTATTTTATTGACAATTGGCAAGCTTTCATCATTGGGGCAGAGCAAGTGACATAGGACTCAAAGCTAAACAAAAAAAAACCACTTACATTATGTCAAATTGATGGTGCAATGAATGTAAGATAAGTTTATTGGAAATTGAAATGAAATGCAAGTAGCAAAAAAATTAGTTGTGTGGAAGGTTCGATATGCATATCTTGTGCAAACCCAACATTTTTAGGTGTCATGGCATCATTCCAACATTATTTAGGCATTATTTATCTTAAACAACTTGGTTTTTATAAGTAACTTGTAAGCAATGAAAATTATGAAATGCTTCATTTGTGACATAAGTTCCTTTCCCCAAGTTGAATCGATGCAAAACTCCCAATCCATAACAAAATCCCAAAAAGACCATGTGTAATACAATCCTAACCACAGATGCACATTAATGAAGAAACACTTGTTGAACAAACATCAAAATGATTTTGTAGAATATAAAATTGAATTAGAATCTACTAAAGGTGGGGTTGGTGAAGGTAGGAAAAAAATCTACTAAAAGTGGGGTTGGTAAGGGTGGGGAAAAAAAAACAAAGAAACAACAAAAGGTGCAACTGTTGATTTATCATACAATGTTTTGAACCTCATGGGAGTTATAAAAAAGATGAACCTCTTTAACTACAATTCATCAAGGTTTGGTTTCCATCATTGCAAAAGGGTATGAGGTTTTGTTCATTGTGAAATCACCTTGGTTTCATTAATAAGTGATGTGTAAGGATTCCAAACTTCATATCCCCATGCAAAAACATCCTAACCATCCTTGCAAAAACCATGGAGGGTAAAAAATAATTAGAAAAGCCACCCAAGTGAATGGACGCTCCTTAAAATTGCATTTTTGTATGTTTGAAAAATCACAAGGGAAACATCATGATTTGGATTGTCATAAATTTTATTAAAACATGTTTCATTAATAACAAAGTTTACATGCTCAAAGTTTGACACAAATGAAAAATGTTTTTGCATGTTCAAAGCACTCCAACCTCAAAAATGGATAGTCCCTAATTTTTTCAAACGTCTTGTTTTTCAACCAAATGTGCACCATTCCTTCTAAAAATTGAAAAGAATTTTAACATTGAGTATAATAAAGGCAAATGGACTTGAACTCTTGACATTTTGTTTTATAAACCATTTAAGCACACTTTGTTCAAAAAAAAATTTGACCCTCAAAATTATGAATTTTGAAATTGTGGCTTTAATAAAAGTTGTTCATATTTATGTTAAGGGGCATGAATGCATAATATACATGATATAAAATCAATTTATAGTCAAAATGTATTTATATCTCACATGTACTATTAAATTGTGTATTCAAAATACAAAATTTAAAGTTATAAACCAACACAAAAATGATGCACATCATTTGCAATCTTCGAAAAAGGATTTTTAGCATGGCACCCCTAGTTCTTTTTACCATGTTTTCACTTTGGAAACCAACATACTAATGGCATTAGGTAGTTGTGCAACTACCATTATAACTTTCAATTTATGCATGTTGAGGTCAAGGTTTGATACATTTGCCATGGTGGTCAATTTTCTTGATGAGGTTGGGTGCCACAACATGTCACAATGGGACTATTTGAAACACCAAACACAATTGGGGCAACCCTATCAAAAATCATAATACCTTTACTAGCAAAACTTCAATTAATAAATAAGGTCATAACCTATGTCAAAGATGAAAGCTTTAACCTTAACACTTTGGCTTCAACTTTGTTTTCGATAGTTAAATATGCCCCTTTGCAACTTGTAAAGCCTTTTGTAAATTTTTGATTTGGCCATGTGATGTCAAAAGCATGGCAATACACAACAATTGACATTAAATTTTGTGTTGGCATGAAAGAGGTGTTATTAAAAGATGTGCACTCAACCCTATAGAATACTGTTTTCAACTAATAAATCTATTAAAAGTAGACAAAAATGGGACAAAACATGCATAGAATTATCCTCTTCTAAGAAAATCTTGAATATGCTAATGCTATCAACATCTATTTTTGCATGTAATCTTTCCATTTGCAAGCTAGGGTTCCATGTAGTTTAATTTGGGCTATAACACATGCTATCATAGAAACCCTAAAACTAATTGTTGAATAATGTGTTTTGAATCAATCAAGGGTTATTGGATTATTTCTAATGCATTGCATGTTGCCTTTGTGATTAACATTTAATTATAAGGAGATTTTAATCACTAAACAATGATTCAACTACCTTTAGGCAAATTTATCTTCGGGTGGTACCACTAGGAATGTCACACTTGAAATTTATGAAACCCATCCAACTATAGGAAAACATAGGATTCACATAAAGAAAGCTTTTCAATCCAAATTATTTATCAAAAGGTTATCCAAGTCATGTGGAATTCAAAACTCTAATTAAATTTACAAAAAAATGTGTTTTGATGTGGAAAATGAATGCATATGGAAAAAGTTTCAAGAATGTAACACGAAGGATTTATTTTTATTAGGAACACAAAAGGAATCTATTTTTGGGGAATTTTTTTTTATGTTAATTTTTTTAAATACTTCAATTGCCAACTACTTGATGTATTTTCTAAATAACTAATTGGATCAATTTTTATTTAGTTATGAATTTTTGAAGTCAAAGCATGAAGTCCTAAAAGGCCATTGATGTCGAGAACACAAATGATAACTATTTTCACTTTTAAAAATTTTAATAACTAGTTTGGATCATTCCTTTGTGCATGTACTAAATAAACAAAAAAAAAAATCTAATGTGTAAATGTGAGGACACTTGAAAAAAGAAAGTCAAGAATTGAGTTAAGAATGGGTCATGAATGGTTTAGGAATCAAAATGTTAATGCATATTATAGGTTTTTGGGTGTTCATTATTTTTCATGAATGTGGACATAGGTGGGAAAAACATAATTCACCTAATCCAATCAAATAAACCAATATATAAGTAGATGGAATTTGATTTCTTAAATTGAGTTCAACTTTCCTATGATTTTGGCAAGGTGGTTCCTAGTGGTACCACCCAAGGATATTTTTGCCCCTCTATAGTCCAAGGAATTTGATTTAGTGTGGGAAATTTTTGTATGTGCACATGGTAGTAAAGGATGTGAATGTATTACAACCATTTCTCTTTTTTGCATGTGAATTTCAAAATGACAAGGCATATAACATGTTTGCCTTCATGTTTGACCCTTTTCATAAAATTATAACAATGCATCATGGAACATTTAAGCAGTGAAACAACCAAGAATGTTGTCATCAAATATGACAAGGTCATGATTCCATTATTCATGAAGGTCAACAAATTCTTGAATCCTATTGGTGGCAACAAACCACAAAAATTATAGATTTTCTATAAATTATTTCTTTGATGCTTCGACATCAACTAAAGAGGCTAATGAAACTTTGTTTGTGTGTGAGTTGTCAATATTTCATCATGTTATTGTTTGAGAAGAGGAGTTTTTTAAACCTTTGACATGGTGGAAAGACCATGCCGATAGATTCTCGACCATCACCTTTTTGGCTAAACAAATTGTTTGAATAACTAGCTCCCAAATTGAAATTAAGAAAATTTTCTTAGTTGTAAGACTATTCAAAAGCTTATGGCATTGTTATTTGGAATCACTAAACTACATGTTCTTGTGATGATTTACAAGAATTGGCCAAATGATGCCAAGGATGATTATATTTTGGCCTCAAATAATTATTCAATTGTAACATCTAGTATTGTTCATTTTACTATATAGAAGCCGAATTTGTAGATGAATATAAGGATGAATAAAGGGATTTTTGTAAGAGGAGTAAAGTACATCACACATTTTATTTGAAATGAATTCAATTCCAATTGATTTCATTTGTTCTTTTTAGTTGTTAGGATATGTTTTGGGATTACATGAGTTTAGGTGCTATGAATTGTTGATTATAAGATTTCATGTGTTATGAATTGTGAATTATAGTTGTTTTTTTTTTTGTTTCAAATGTTCTTGACTAAAAGGATTACATGAGATGAAACTTTGTATTACTAGGTTGTTCATTTAAGTTACATTGATACATTTGGGACCTGTTTAGGCTCTATTGTTTTGAATTGGAGCCATAATTTTACTTCCATGTTATTTTTTAAAGTTTCATTGAAACATTTTGTGTTCATTTGAGTTGCATTAGTAGATTTTGGGACTTGTTTAAGATGTAATGTTTTGAATTGGAGCAATAATTCTATTTCCAAGCTACTTTTTTTTAGTTGCCTTAAAAGACTTTGAAGCTATTGAGTTGCATTGATACATTTTGGAACTTGTTTAAATGTTTTATTGTTCTAAATTAGAACCATAATTTTACTTCCTTTTTTTTAAAAAAATTCCTTGAAACACTTGGAAGATATTGAGCTACATTGATATATTTTCAGATCTAATTAAGCTTGTTGTTCTGAATTTGATTTAAGTCTAGCGTTGTGATTTGGAGGCTTGCATGAACTACATTTTTGCTTAAAACATTACAAATTTATGGTTAATGTTATTTATGAATTTACATGAATAATATGAGACCAAATATGAAGATGAATCCTGATACCATACCATTGTTCATATGACCTATGAATGCCCAAAAAATATTTATCAATACCATACCCATATAAAACCTTAAAAAAAAATCATATCATATTTATACTTTACCAATTCATATGAAATATATATTTATACCATTATGGTATGTTAAAAAATCAATACCAATACAACATTAGTTAAAACCCCTTAATGGAATAATTAATTTCATTTGTTTAATTCAATCATTAAATGCATGTAATCATCCATTTTGTTTTATTTATTATTTTTTCCAAAGAAAATTTAGATAATGTGATGTACATGCCTACCAAGTTAGTCCTTTTGTTGTCTAATATTGATTTTGTTTTTAAAAAAATTGTAAAGCAAATGGATTTGGAATTTCAATGAAAATAGGCATTTAGGTTATTGTTCACCTTAAACCCTAAGTTCTCATATGAGGACAAGTGGATGTCACACATGGGATTTGATATTACAGTGCAAATAGGACATATTTTACTATGTTATTCTTTTTGAAGGTCTCAAAGCCACTTTTAAGCATTGGCAAATAAGGCTTCTTTGCATTCTTCTTTTTCTCTTTTGTTGAAGTTCAAGAAAGTTGTGCTTACTAACATTATTTTAGCTTGCAAAAATAAGATTCATATTTAAGGTAATCGTGGAAAAATGTATAATGTGCATTAGTCATGTGCTTTTGGTTTAAAGTAATGATATTTCATTAGCGTTTTTTTCATCCCTTTCACTGTTGTGTAAAAACCAAACCAAAGCTTTTGAAACCAAATTATTAGAAACTACATGTGACGAACACATTTTTCTTCACTCCTTCGAATGTTGCGATCAATTCATTGTAAAGATCCAATTTCAACAACATAGGATTGTTAATTCTTATGAATTTGCACTAAGAGATTATGTTCTTAAATTAACTAATCTAATGAAATGTTCCTATTATTAACATCATTTAAAATTTGGTTCAATATGGAACGTAACAAATAGGTAGGTACATTATGAGTTGATTGTTTACAAGTGACTTCATGGTCATAATCAAATTCTTACTTGATTTTTGAATCTTCAATATCTTATAAACCATACCTACAACTAATGTTTGACATTAATTATTTCAATATTAAAATATTCAAAAATGTTGAAATCAATTTTTACTATGTGTCAAAATTTAGTAAAATTTAAATTCATCTAATGCTGAAAAACAAAAAGATAACCAAGTGTCGAATTTAATAAAATTAAATCTATGTAATGTCGAAAATAGGAAGGTAGCCTATTGCAATAGTTGCGTTTGTGTTGCAAAAAGAGAGAAAAAGCTTCTTTCGATGACCATCTCCCTATCATTATCTCCATATGTGGGCTTCCTTTGTAAAAAGGGAGATTACTTTTCCCATCAACCATCTCCTTGTTTTTGCTTATTGTTATGAAACTAAATCTAGTTTAAGGTAGCTGAACACAATCAATTCGGTGTTACACAAACTCCAACCAAGCTCGCAAGTTTTAATGTTTAGAAGCTAAAATCTTTTTTTTGTAATGAAGTTTGAGGGGGAAAGTTGGGTGCATGTCCATCTAAGAAAGTTTTGTTCTTCATATGAAGAATCAAAGTTCTTAGCAAACAATGTTGTTTAAGAGGCTGCTACAAAAGGGGTGCCAATTGTCTTAGTTTATCTAGGGGTGATATATGGGCCTAAAAAATTTACTGCAAGAAATTCCCTTACTGTGATAGGAATGTTTTAGAGTTCCAAATTGTTTCTGAAAAGTTAGTATCATGTGAATAAATAACCTCTAGTGGGAACATTGTTAAGTCAGATATAAGTTGCGTGGATATTTAAACTTGTCACAAGAAGTGATACATATGGTGTGGTTTTGTGTGTTTTACTCCAACTCTTAACAACATCAATGGGGTTTGTGTTTTCTTATGAATTTTTTTTTTCAAAATCTCTTTCACAAGGATGAATTTTCTTCATGTCATGCTACAACTACAAGGGGAATGTCTACAACATCACAAACATGGGTGCCTTAACAAGAGCAAAAGCAGCACACCAAGGTTTAATATCTTGAGTTGCACATTCTCTACTTGGTTGTTGTTGTCTTTTTCAAGTGCAAGGCTTGATTTTTGTTTCCTCTGCAATTTCATAAACCATGGATCACATGTTGTTGAATTCAAAAAGATGGAAAGGACTAGAGCTATCAACAACATGGACTTTCTGTTCAAGTATAATCATATCCTTGTGGCCTTTTCTTCCCTACTTTCAAATCACTCAATTGGTCTTTTGAACTCACCATTATATGTATGCACACAAACAATAACACTATGGTTTCAACTTGAATAATGGGTGTTGACTCATCATCTTCTACCTCTTATTAGGAAACATGGGCAGTCGAAGCTCAAGATGACAAGAAGAGATGAATATTTAACATATCATTCAGTTTGTTAGTTTTTTTTCATAGCTTCCTAATGGTTGCTTGAAGATTTGTGCCCATAGGAAAGATATGAATTAAAGACAATAACAAGCTATTAATCATTAAAAGGAAACATTGTGAGACTTTCCAATGGGTCAAAAGTCGAATTGTTTCATGATAGGAACATGATGACTAATTCACACCAACAAATGTAAATCCTATGTACAAGAGACATAGAGCATACCATTGCAACATTCATTCATAAGTAGGTCCATAATCTAAACATTTAAACAATTTTGCATGATTTCAATAGTGGAATATTCTGGATCAAGGTCATGATCATCTTCATTTTCTTGATGTTTAGGTTCTGAATTGAAGGTGATTGAAAATAGAGGTGTAGTAGTGTTTACTTCCATAGCTTGGAACTAGAACTCCATGTTGACACTCCTTAATAGCCATGTTTTTTCCCAGCCTTTAGAAATCATTTTGCTCATGTTCTTGACATGAATCCATGCCTAAAAAAGTCATGCACAAATGTTTGGTTTCAAAATTATCATCCGAAAGTCAATTTTAACATTTTCACCTCTTTCAAGTTCGCTTTTGAATATTGAACATATCCATGAATGAAATTCCTTATTGAATGCATGTTTGAACGGGCGTTGGAGGATAACAAGAGCATGCTAAAATAAACTTGTGCAATTTGTTGGGATGAACATGACACACACACTCGGGAATTTCAACTTCATCCAATCTAGAATTTTTTTACTTTTGTGGACTAACGAGCAATCAATCAGCCATACGATATTTTGGTCTTTAGTAAGGCAAGCTTCTCCACTTGATCCTTCTTGTAGGGTATGAAGATGTGTTCAACAAATGCTTGAGTGGTTTCCAAATTGGAACTATAGGTAAGATGGAAACCGATCAAAGAACATTGTTTTCTTCCATGATTCATGGGTGGGAGTGTATGATTTGTTGTCCTTTGAAACACCACTTGCAAAGGTAACAATGACCCTTCTGCTGAAGACGAAACAACTATAGTAATTTTCCTTTTGTCTTCAATTCCCAAAACCTAAACATGTATAGCCCCTCTTATCTCCCATGTCCGATCTCCTTTGGTGGGTACAAGGTGTACCCTAGTTTGATATGTGTTGACAATTAGGCACATTAGTACGTTATACACCTTCACAAAGTAAGCAACCCTATGTGCCATTGCCATGCCTTCTTGCTCCCATGTTTAAAACAACTTTCTTGATGTTGTAGTTGTTATTTTATAAGACCAATTGAGGTGAGTTTTCATGAAATTTCATGTCCACTTTAAATCCTCTTCTTTTTGTCAAATCTTTTAGGAGTTCATGTGTTTTGCTTTCAAATACACCTTGAATGATTAGTTGTACTATGGGTGCAGAAAGTCTTTATCTGGCAACTCGCATGTTTTTCAACATGTTAATGAGTTCATTTTTCAATTTTGGTTTTGTTTCTAGAATTGAAAAATGTATCTTTGTTGTCATAAAAGTTGTCCCTTTCTTTATGGCACTTTTTAGATGTGGTTTTATTTCCCCTTTTGGGGTGAACCATTCATAGAAAAAACCTATACTCAATTTATCATATGGACCATTAATTTCTCCTGGTTTTTTGTGAAAGGTCTTCAAATATTGAAGCACACTAGTGAGATTGCAATGTTTTTTCATTGCTATAAAAAGTAGAGGCCAAAAATGCAGGGCAAACCAATTTGTGTAAGTATTTCATGTCCTTCTTTTTATGATCTGGAGCTTTCTACATCATCAATGTTCTCCTTTTTATTTCCTTTTCTAAAATCAAGGTTACTTGCAATCATTTTCGTGGCCTTCCAACATGTCTCCTCCATGACTTAAGAGTAGTCTCCATTTCTTGAGCCATTTCTTGAGCCTGCAATTCAATCTCTTTTGAAAATGCTTACAAATCTTGAACTAAGTAGACAACCTCTTTTCCTTGTTCACTCAATTGAGAATGGAGATTATCATCTTTTGATTTTTATTGGTTGCCATGTTGAGTGTTCAAAATTTACCAATCTGAAAGATTAAAAAATGCCTATGATCACAAATCATGCAAAGACTTGAAAAACAAATGTTTAAACCTTTACATGTTACATGGGTTCGAAATTGTAACACATGGAAATGAAATGACCTCCAACATTGAAATTGACAATCACTATGAGAAATTGTGTCTACCAAAACCACATTACCTTGCAACTAAAATTCAAAAAAATTCATATACAATTATTATGCAACTATCCCTTGGGCATTACAACTATTATGCAACTATCACTTTAGAAATACGGTGTATTAATAAATAAATTGTCACGTTAGAAAATCAATTAATTATATTATAATTGCAAATGAGCTGAAATGGGTTTTTTATACAATAATTTATACACATTGTACATACATATGTAGTCAACCATGTTTGAATTTTTCAATAGCTGCATTGTAGTTACATGTGGCAACCACTTTAGAACTATTATAAATGTGTCATTAAAGCAACAACTATGTTATAATTAATGTAAAATGTACATACATGCGATCATGCCATGTGACCACATTTCCACCACCCATTATGGGATACATTTGAAACTAGTTTTGATTATGGTTCCCATTGATACAATTAGTATGGCCACCAGTGCACCACTATTAAAGTACTATTATTCAACTAGGTTATGACTATAATACAATTATTTATAATTTAATAAGGATACGCGTTTATCAATATTTATATTTTCATCATATGTGTTTCATTTTGAATGATTAAAAATGTTATCACTACTAGGAGATGTGGCCAAGTTCACCTTGTATTTCACTAGGATTTTGAGTGAACTAGGACAGATTCACTATATGAAATCATGGTAAAACATGTTAACCCCGTAGTGAACGGGGACCAG
>Ga0116227_10005320_pt1 | contig 27202 bp, 38 predicted proteins | sample S1TSphgellanicum_FD_89693 | JGI IMG/M metagenome (GOLD analysis project Ga0116227, IMG submission 89693) | Host-associated microbial communities from peat moss isolated from Minnesota, USA - S1T2_Fb - Sphagnum magellanicum MG | ecosystem: Host-associated > Plants > Peat moss > Unclassified...
ACCAGTACCTCCTCCAACAAAAGAATATATACCAGAAGCGATATTTGAACCACTTATTGTATTAATTGAACCATTTGTTCCACCTGTAAATGGTGAAGTCCCTCCTGATGTGCCTCCACTTATTGTAGCTCCTGATAAAAGACTAAAATTATAATTAATCTTTACTCTACCTTCATTAGGAGTATCTTGTGGATTTATTGGAAGAAACAATAATGACATTTATAAAATTATTTTTAATATAAATATTAAAAATAATTTTATAATCAAAAAAAATATTAATTCACTGTAATTTTTAATAAAATTAATTCCTCATTTATTTCTTGAATTTCATAAAATCCAGAAATTATATTTTTATCTTGAATTTTTATTTTTTTTATTCTATGAGTTTTATTACAAGTAAATGTTTTATTATCATTAATAATAAAATTAATAATAGTATAACATTTTAGCACTATTCTCAACTTATGTTGTATAATAGAACTAATTCTAGTATTAGCTAATTTTTTATCAATTACAAAATCTTTTTTCGTCATATAAATATATTTTATTTAATATCTAAAATTTCTCCACTTTCTTTTGAATATAATTTTATCCAATTTTTTATTAAATTTTTTTGCAATCCTGTTATATTTGATATATCTTTAATAGAATTGCCTTGTTTACACAACTCTATTACTTTTACTTTTATATTATTATTCTCTTCATTATGAAGATTATTTGATAAGGGTTCAATAAAAAAATCACTTTTTTGATCTATAGGTAATTTTTGTACAAATTCAATTTTATCAAGTTGTTCTAGTTTATATGGAACAAAATATTCTAAATGATTTGGTTTAAATTCATCAAAAAACACAGCTATATTTTTTTTTAAACCTTGTAAGGTTACAGATTTTGTTTTTTCATTAGTAGGAGAAAAAACATGATCACCAGGATGCATTTTTACAATTCTATCATTGCCAATTTCATCTTTTACATAAATTATGTATATCAAATTATTAGATATATTAACTAATTTCATTTTTTTAATTAAATATAAACATATATAATAAAAAAAGCAATCCATAATAGGATTGCTTTTTTTATTATATATGTTTTATTCTTATTATTTATTAATATAATTAGGATTTACAACATATTCTTTAGTAATATAATCAAATATATATTTTTTATTTTCATTAATAAATTCATTTTTATCTACTTTATAGATTACAAAAGAATCTTTGCCTTTTGATACAGTTATTAAATCATCTTCAAATTCTGAATTAACATCTTCAAATTCATCATTTAAATAATCTTCAACAGAATCCCCATCAATTAATTTTTGATCAATATATTGGTTATTATTTTGACAACCACATTCTTTTAATAAATCCATCTCTTCTTTAGAAATTACATCTTCTGCTTTTTTTACTGTTTCAAATAAATTATGTGTTGCTAATTTTCGCCATTTATTAAATTGCTCGCTTTCATTTAATTGATCTGTTATTAAATAACGTTTATTAACACCTAAATCTTTATTTTCTGATTCATCAAAAAATTTCTTTCTTGTAGTATCTATTTTATGATTATTTTTTAACACAGCCTCGTTAAGATTATGTTGACCCATAACAAAATCTTTACTCATACCTTTTGGAGGCCATCCACCTTTTTCCATTTCAACTTTTGTCCAAAAAGTATCTTCTTCATTTTTTGTTTTTTTAATAACAGGTCTTTTTTCTTTATTTTTAAAAAAATTAGTTTCTTTAAAAGCTTTTGGTGTTAGATATCCACCTGCTCCTACAGACATGGTACCTGACATTGTAGTTTCATCTAATTCTTTATCTTGTTTTTTTGCTATTCTTGCAAGTTTTGGGCTTAGTTGTGAATAATCACCTTCTACATTATTAATAAGAATTTGTAATGCTTCTTCTTTTGAACTATTTTTTATAAAATCTTTATACATTTTATATTCTAATTCATCTAAATCAAAAACATCGAATTTACTAAGAGCTTCTTTTGAATTTATTCCTTCATCTAAATCATCAAAAAGAAGTTTTTTATCACTATTTTCAATATCAGAAATATTTTTTTGTTTAATTGTTTTTGAATTTTTATCAAATTTAGTTAACTTTTCATTTGATTCTTGTATTTTTTCATTAAAAAAGTCAACTATTTCATGTTCTGATATGTTTAATAAATTATTTAATCTCATATTTGTATGTTTATTTTCTTGAACTAATGCATCTTGTAATGATGTGTCAAATTTATCTTCTACATTTATTTTTGTAGATAATAAATAATTAACTTCTTTTTTTGATTCTAATTTGAAAAAATTTGTTAATTCTTCTTTTAATTTTTTTTTATTTTTTGTATTAATTATTAATTTATCATTTAATAAAAAACCAGAAGAATCTTTTATATCTTCATGTCCACGAAAAACTGCACCAGAAGTACCTTTATAACTTAATTTTAATAAATTATTTTTAGGATCAAAAATTATTGCTAATTCTGCAATAAATTTTTTTGCTCCATAAGTAATTGTTTTATTAATTTGAGTTTTAGTTGTATTAGAATAAGTTACATTATATTTACCGTCTTCTGAACCTTTTCCATAATTTTTACCATTACTATAAACACCTGCATAATTTTCAGAAGGTAATATTCCTTTAAGTTTAAAATTTTTTTCAGTTTCAGATATTAATGTATTTTTTATAAGTTCATATATTTCTTCACGAAGAAGTAAATTTTGTTGAAAATCATCACTCCTATTTTCAAATCCTGTAGATTGTATATCTTTATCTTTTGCCATAAATTGGAATTATTCTTTTAATAAATAGAATAAAAAAACAAAAAAGGGATTTTGAGTCCCTTTTTTGTTTTTAAAAAACATTAAAATAACATATTATTTTTTTTTATTTTTAACCAGGAATTCCTATCCAAAATAGGAAATCCTGGATTATCATAATAAATTTTATTTTCAAATAAATAACCAACAAATCTTTTTTTTGTAATTATTTCTTTTTTATAATGCATTTTTAATACTTCATCTAAAACAAAATCTTTAGAAGATATTTCATAAGAAAACGTTTTATAAATTTTTTTACAAAAAAACCAAAATCTTATATTCCAAATTAAGTTTTTCAAATAAAAATAAAATATACTTTGTTTTAAAAAATTCAATAAATCCATGTTACAGTAATTTTTGAAAGTAAAATATAAAATAAAAAAATCAGTGATGATATTATTGCTGATGAAGTTATAATAAATATTAAAGTAATAATTATTTTTCCAAATAAATTACTATTATCATAATCTTCAGTTTTTTTAGATTCTTGAAATTGAATATATAAAAAATATTGAATTGCTGCTAAACCAAGCACATAAATAAACAATATAAGTTTAAGAATTATTGCCATCATCTTTTTTACTATTTAAAACTTCTAAACACAAATTTTGTAATTCTTCTTCTGTTGTTCTAATATTAAGATTAGATTTTGCTAATTTTTCCAAATTATCTTTTATAATTAATTCAATATTAATATTTGGATCATTACAATTTAAAGCTCTATTAATTTTAGAGATAGCATCATCACGTTCAAATATAAAACCACTTAAAGCAGATTGAAAAACGGTTCTTACAACCTCTATTTTATTCATATTATTTTTTACGTTTTTCTTTTTCTTCTTTTACAAATTTTTGACATGCTAAATGCACAATTTCTGAACTATCTAAAACATTATCTGGACCAAAAAATTTCATATTACTTACATATTCTTTTGAATCAGCTTGTTTTTTCTTAAATGAAGCTGATTCAAAAGTACCTGGATCGATTCCACTCAATACTTTATCTAATTGAATTATTTTATTTTTAGCATCAAGATCTTTCCAAATTGGATAAAACAAAGTCAAAATAAAATCATAACGATCATCCACAAGTCTTTCTAAATCTGTTCTTTGTATTAAAGAACCTATTATATATCTACCTCCATCTTTTTTTGGTTTTGATGTATAGAAATATTTTATTCTATTTGGTTCAATATATTCATTATGGATAGTTATTTTTTTAATATAATCTGCAATAGGTTTTATATCATCATCAGCATGTTCATATCCATTTGATATTTCAGGATAAATAGGTGTTTCTAAAATTTCATTAATTTCAGATAATTTATTAAAATCAAAAGCCATAATATTTTTTTTTACAAAAATAATAAAATATTATGGCTTTTGAAAGAGAAAAAAAGTTATTTATTTCTATAGTTAAAAGGGTTCATTAAACTTTTTGTTTTTCCTGTATCAATTAATTTTCTGTTCTTTTTTCTATCTAAATTTGATTTATTTAATGATTTAATATTATCATTAGCAAATTTTTTTCCAGCATCACCACCCCATAAATTCCAAGTTTGTATTATACCTGAATCATTAATTGTTTTACCAGAAGATTTATCAGTATTATATTTTATTTGATTATTATCAAAAAAAGCTTTCATTCTTTTCAACATAGAAAAATTAATAGGTTCTTCATTTTTTATGGAAATAGCTTTTAATTTACCAGACCCCTCATTTCCACCTTTATTAGTTAAATCATTTTTTTTAATAGCCTCTAAAGCAGTTAATACGTTTTTTTTCATATTATCTGTTGGATTAAATTTTTTTAATTTTTGTGAATCATTAAATTCAAAATTTTCAAAAATTAAAACGATCTCTTCTCTAATAAATGCTCTAATTTCTGATTTCGCCATATTCCATTAAATCTTTAATGGCATTTTTTATATCTAATGCTAATTTAGCATTAAACCCAAGTTTATTTAAATGCCAATTTACTTCATCATAAAAAGATATATTATTAATAGGAGCTCCTGAATCTAATGTTCTTTTTATAGCTATAAAAAACGCTTCTTTTGGAAGCAAATTTGCAGAAATAGTTTGAAATTGATGACTATATTTTGCACTTTCATTATTATTTTCAAAAGCACTATTTACAGTTTTACCAACACCACCTAATGGTACAGAGCCCATGTTTCCATATAAATTAGCATTTTCATTATAAAAAGCTAATTTTCTAAATCGATCTGCTCTTTTTTTGATAATATCTTCATTTTCTTTAATCGTTTTTTTTTCAAAAGAAATTTCATTTATTTCTTCCATTTTAACAATTAAATCTTTCATTCTTTTATTATTCATGTTATTTTTTTTACCAAACTACAAATCCATATCCATATGGACCACTCATATATTCATAACCACCTCTTGCTCTGGTTTGAGATATAACTTTATCTAAATCAAAATTAGAAGAACCTACAGCAGTATTGGTAGCATTACTGGAAAGATCATCATCTGGAAATATATTACCAAATTTGTCAATAATTTCACTTAATTTTTTTTCTTCATTATTTGAACTTTTCAATAAATCATTTAAAAAATCATGAAAGATGTTTGTATAAGTATTTTTACGATTTTTTAACCAATTACAATATGAATTATATTCAGAAATGATATATCCTGAATTATTATTCATATCAATGAATTCAAATGCAATAATATTTTTTTTCTTATTAGGTTTAACCTTTTTAATTTTTTGTATATCTTTATAAGAAAAATTCATAATGTTACTTTAAAAGTAAATATGCCAATTTTTTATTAATTGGTATATTTACTAAATTTAGTTAATTATTAGGTTGATCTTCAGCATCATCAAATAATTCTTTAAACATATCTTCAATATCTCTATCATCAGAAGTTTGTTCATCTTGTTTCAAAGTTTCATTTCCTAACACATTTAAAATTTGTTGTTTAAAATGACCATTTTTTATAATATCTAATTTTTTTTTAGCTTCATCTAATGAAATTTCTTTATTTAATTCAGTGTTTTCACTGATTTTATCATTTTCTTTATTATCTAGTTCCATATTTTATAATTCTATTTTTTTTATTTTTTTTCGTTTTAAAATTACATCTTTATTAATTAAATATAAAAATTTAATAATAGTAAATATATTGGTTTATCTACTCATAGTAGATATGTTTTCCCAAAATTTTACAGTAAATTGTTCTTTTACATATTCCAATTCTTTAGGAGATATTGTTTTTACTTTTGTACCACTAATTTGAGTTTTGAATATATTAAAATAAATTCTTTCTTTATTATTTATAAATAATCTATTATTCAGTCTAAATGAAATAATTAATATTCTTATTAAGTTATATATTTTAACAAATAAGTTTTTTGATTTATAAAAATTTTTGTAAAAAAAAAGTAAAATCAGATTTATTATATATATCTAATATTGTATCCTTTTTATTTTTTTTAAAAGTAATAAATTCAATATTATTAGCTTTATTTTGATTGGTTTTTAGTTTTTTTTCATGGTTTTTAACAAATAATAATTTAAAGAAAAATAATTCTATTTTGTTTAAATTATTAACTTTGGGAGTTGGAGATTCATTATATATTTTAATCTCTTGTTTTACTTGATTATCTACCTGTTCTTGAAAAGACATGCCTATTAAATCAAATAATTCATTTTCTAATATTTCTTCTGTTTGCATAATTTTTATATTTATTTTTTATTTTATTTTTAAATCTGGTCTTTTTGTTTCATCAAAATTAATTCCTTTAGCAACTAACCATTCCATTAATACCTTTCTAAATCTATTTGAAGCTAATTGATTGCTGTAACTTTTAACTTGTTCAAATTCAAATCCTGTTTTTTCATTATAAAATATACCCATAGTAAATCTAGTTAATTCCTTTTCAGATAAATTTTCAGAATGGTCAATGACTTTCAATAATATATATTTACCATCCATCACTCTATCTACATAAGAAGCTGCAGAGTGATGCATATCTCTACCCTCTTGAACAACTTTAGTTGGAGTATTTAATATTTCTATTTCTAGCGGCCCTTCATATGGAGCAACTATATTATCCTCTAAAAATTTGAAACGTTTAAAGTATTCTGTATAATTTGCATCCTCTGTATTTTTTATTGCATTATAATATTTAACAACTTGATCATGAAATGTTTTTAATTCAGAATTAGTTTTTATCTTATAAAAATCTTTTTTTGGATCAAATTCTAAAGTTTTTAGCATCATAAAACAATCATCATAGAAACTAAAATCAAAACTGGACAAAAATTTATAATTAATATTTTTACAAATGAAATCAATATCTTTATTTTCATACATTTCATGAGTTTTTTCTATACAAAAATCTAAAAAAAGTGGAATTAATCTTTTAATTTCTTCTATTGAAATATTATCTCTATAATAAATTAAATCTATCATATTAACTAATAAATCATAATCATATTTATCTATTAATTCTACAAGCTGCTTATATTCTAAGTGTTTCATATATTTTATAAGTTGTTTATAATCATGAAATTTTTTTAATTTCTTGTATATAAATTTACTTATTTTACCATCACCATCAAGTTGTAAAACTTCATAATTACCATTATCATTTTTTCTTATTTTTCCCGTTTTATAATCATTAACATTTTTTATTTTAAGCGTGATTTCTTTTTCTTCGTTTTTTAATAAAAATTCCTGATAATTTATTTTATCTTGTTCAATTTCTTTATTAACATTATGAATATAATTATTTCCTAAATAATTGAATATATCTATTGGAGATGTTATTTTTAATTTTTTTAATTCTTCTGATTTTGGTGGATTACTTTCTTTTATTACATCATATAAAAACAAAGGATTTTTTGTTAAAACAATAGTAGATAAATTACTATATTTCATTATAGCAAAATAAATAATTAGTATTTTCTTAAAAGCATCATAAACAGTATCACTATTTTTAGATTTAACATCTAACATTAATCCATCTTTAATATTTAAATTTTCAATATCAGATACAAATTTTCCAATTTCTATGGTAAAAAGATGTATATCATACATACCATTTATAATTTTTATGTCATTTTTAAAAAATGATTCAATAATTTTAACTAGATTATCTAAATCTATTTCTTGTTGAATATTATCATAATCATAAAAATATAATTTATTTGTTGAAATTATGTATGTTATTTTTTTATAAATTTCTTCAAATTCGAGTTTATTTTCATTTTTTATAGCTTTTGCCTTACTATAAAAAAGACTTAAAGTGTCATCTTCTTGTAAAAATTTAAATCCTGCTATAAAATATGAATTAATTGTTCTTATTTTATTTTGATTTACTGGCAATTTATAATTTGTTTCACAAGAAGGACAAGTTAAATTTTCCATTAATGAAATTCTAGTGATTCCAATAGCATCTCTAAACTCTTCTTCCCCACTATCAATTTCATCATTTAAATAAGTTAAATCTTGTGATGAATCAACAGAATCAACTTCAAAATGATGACCACATGAGCAAAAATATTTATCTTTATTATCACTAGTAAAATAAAATGTTAAACTATTCTTTGCGTCTTTAAGATCTATAATCATATAAAATAATAATTTTATAAAAAAATAAATAAAAAATAAATAAAAATAAACAAAAAAACCAAACGTTTTAAGTTTGGTTTTTCATTTTTTAATTAATTTAATTTATTAAATTAATTTTTTTGCTTCTAACATAATAAATTGTGCTAATTCCTTTTTTGTATATTTTTTATTTTCAAACCCTTCTGGAAGTTGAATAGCTTTTGCTATTGGTTCTTTATCTTTAACTATAGGAGCTTCTTTTGAAGATTGGGGGGTTCTTTGTCCAGTTTTAGTTTCAGAACCAGGTTCTACATAAGTTTTAACTCCATTATCATCAATTTTGTTATCATTTTGATCCATTTCTATTTCAAAATGAAGCTCACCTGATTCTTTACCACCATTTAAGTTTTTATTAGGCATTCCATTTTTTTTATCAAAATCAGCTTTTTTCATACCTTTAGTAAATGGCCCATTATGTGAAGAATTAGTAGCATAAACTTGTACTTGTGCTTTTGAAGTTTTATCATATCCAATTTGGGAATCATTTGCAGACATTTCTACATTTTTTTGATTTTTACCTTTAGGTAATTTATTTTTATCTGTCCCAAGATAAATTTGTTCTTTTCCTTCTTCTTCTTTAAGAACATCTATTGCCATTTCATTCAAAAGATTTTGAACTACTTTTCTAAATTCTTTTTCATTTAAGGAATTTTCCATATTTTACTTTCTATTTTTCAGATAAATATTACAAAATTTTGTTTTTTAATTAAAATGAAATTATTTTTTTATATTTGCTTATATAAATAAGATATAATGGATACCATATTAAAATTATCATTACCAAATAAAAAAATAAAAGATATTTTTGGTGTTGAAAAATTTGAACTTTTGAAACAAAAATTAATGGAAGATAAACTGTATACTTGTACATGTTGTGGATGGGAAGGTGGAAAAGAGATTGAAAATCGTGAACATTTAACTATTCATATAGATTCATTTAATGAAAATGAACCCAATCAATCAGTTTTTGAATTAGTTTGCAAATCTTGTTATTTAATAAATCATATTGATGATGCTGTAAAATTTGATTTCATAAAATTTGTAAATTCTATTTATCCACAAGAAACATTAACAAAAATATCATGGTCAGATTGTTCAAAAAAAACAATTACAGGAAGTAATAGAAATAAAGCTATTGAAGATGGTAAAATAATTATATTAAATGATGATAAGCTTAAGTATTTAGATGCAATAAAAAATGGTGTTGCATCTAAATACTTAAAAGTTATATTTACAGATAAATTTTTAAAGTCATAAATTAATTATTTTTTTTTTACTTCTTGTATTTTATATATTTTATTTTCAATCATAATATGATCAGACAATATTTCACCTTTAGAATTTCTTACTTTTTTATATGTAAGAGCATTATCACTTTGTTTTTTTAATCCCGTAGTTTCTAATATTGCTTTTTGTACTTTTTGAGTAATAATTTCATTAGCAATATTTTCAACTAAATTTCTTATTTGTGTTGGACCAACTAATTGTTGTGAATATTGCGTATCATTATATTGTGTTTGTTGTATAGATTGATCATAATTTTGTCTTTTATATATCATTTGATCTTCTATACTTGGCATTTTATTTAAATAATTTTCATTAATAATAGGTTGATCATAATTTTGAAATGCTTGTTGTCTTTTTTCATTCCAAGCATTACCCATAACTATATCACTTCTATTTGAATATGATGGTCCACTTTCAAACATAGACTCTATATCAAAAGCTTCATGGGTATGTTTATCATTAAATGATTCTAATTTAGGAGTGGGAATAGTTCTATTATTTTGACCTTGATTTTGATGTTGCCTTTGGCCAGGTTTTAATTCTGGAATAGGCTTAAATTCATTTGGATTATTAGACTCTGCTTCATTAAAATGAATCATTTCAGTTCTTAACATTCCACTTTTAATTTTATTTATTCTATCTCTCATAGAAGCATTTCCTTTACTATAAGCAGCTGATGCATTACTAGCTTCTATTACTTGATCATGAGTAAATGTAGGACTCACTCCCATTTCTTGAAATTTTTTTGCTCTAGCTTCTCTTATAGCTTGAATTTCTTGTTCTTGCATTTTTATATTTTTAAAAGTTCTATATTTGAAACTGTGAATTTACAACTGAAATTAAATGTATTTTCTTTTTTTAATTCTACAAATTTTTCATATTCAAGTTCTGTCATTTCTGCTCTAACTGTAAGAACCATACCATTTCTTATATGTTTTCTAAATTTAATTTTCCTATCTAATTTTTCACAAGTCATATCTTTTAATTCAATATAACTTTCTTGTTCTAAATCAGAATATTTAATAGAATCACCATAAACTTCTTCAAAGTGATTTTGTGAATATTTATATCTTATGTCAATTAAAACATTTAAAATTTTTTTTATTTTATCCATTATAATTTAATATACAAGGTTCTTGTTTTACATCATTCCACCACACATAATAATTAAGATCTCTTTTTGGATGCAAAAAGAAAAATCTTTCTACATATTTAATTGGTTTATATTTTTTAAAATTTGATTCTAATTTTTTTTTCTGTTTTTGTATAAAAACATCTTTACAATTTATTTCACTTAATTGTTGTTTAGCATATTGAAAATCTTTTTTATAAAAAAATAAAATTTTATCTTTAAATTCTTTTTGATTTTTTATTATTTCTGCTAAACTATATGACATTTATATTTTTAATATAATTAATTAAATAAATAAAATAAATGTAATTTTATTGAGCTGATAGCTTTTCTGTCCACTCTTGATCCCATGAAATATAAAAACTATTTAAAGCTTCTAATATGTCAATTAATTCTGTAGATAATTCAGATTTAATATCTACAAATATTCCATTTTGAATAGAGTATTCCCATTTTATTTTATTGTCTGATGTAAATGGAATAATACCAGAACATTTGGCTTCTATTCCTGATGCACCAACATATGCATAAATTGATGTTCCATTTGATTGTTTATGAAATACAACTTGATCACTTACATTATTTTTAAATTTTGTTTCAAAATCTTTGATTTCTGAAGTTGTAATTGTTATATTACTTTTATTTTCTTCTTCTTTAAGATATCGTTGTTTTGAAGATTCTATTTTATCTTCTGTTTCTCCACCATAAAATAAATGTTTATCAACATCCATATCTTTCATAGTTTTATCAAAAAGAGTAGATGGTTTTACAATCGATTTTATTTTAGGATTATTTTTATCAATTTCTTTTTTTAAAAGATAATTTTTTACCTCATCTTGTATTATTTGCGTTATTTTATCTTTATCCATTTTATTTTTTTACTAAAAAAGCATAGTATTTTACATAAATAGATTAAAAATTAAAAAAAAGAATAAATATTAACAAAAAAGACCATTCACAAAAAGTGAATAGCCTCAAAAAACAATGTTCATAAAAAAATTTTGTTCATGTTACGTGAACGGTTTCAAAAAATGAACAGATTTATAAGTTAATTATCTTTATTATTGATAATAATATTTATAAGTTGACCAAAAATACTATCAGTTCTTGTATCTTCTGATTTAATAACTTGTGTATTTTTTAGATTAATTTTATTATCCATAATTTTATCTACAATTAGTGATTTAGAATATAACAATTGTTCTATAATTTCATCATGGTATTTAAACAAATTAAAGTCATAATAGTCACTTTATCAGAAGTAGTAGTAGCTCTATGTATTCTATCTTCTGCTTGCTCATTTTCACCAGGTGTATAAAGTTTACCTAAAAAAATTAAATTACTTGATCTAGTCAATGTAATTCCAACTCCTGCTGCTCCTATGGTACCAGAAAAAACCATAACATTTTCATCTGTTTGTTGAAATATTCTTACCGCTTCATTTCTTTCCTCTATGTTAAAATCTCCATGCACTAAAACAGCCTTTTCTTCAAAAAAATTTTTTACATATTCAGCTGTATGTTTAAACTCAGAAAAAACAACTACTTTTTCACCTTGCTCAATTAAATCCTCTATAATTGGAATAACCGCTTTTGCTTTTATTTCTGAAACAAATTTCTTTAATTCAATAACAATTTCTAATTGAGTTTTTCTTCGTTCACTATTACTACCATCTAATAATTTTTCTATTACATTTGATTCAAGTCTTTGATATTCTTTTAATTGTTTATCAGTCAGTTCAATTGGTATATTAATATACGTTTTAGGAGGGATATCCAAAATATCACTTTTTAAACGTCTTAACATAAAAGGTGATAATGTTTCATATAATTCTTCTAAGTTAGAAGCACCATCATATTTCCAACCAAATGTATCTTCATAAGCAGCACAGAATTTTTTTGCAAATTCATGTGAAGAATTAAATTGTTCAGGTTTTAAAAAATTTAATAAAGAAAAAAATTCATATGGTCTACTCTTAATTGGAGTTCCTGAAAGAAGTATTTTTTTTTGAATATCTTTAAATGCTTTTTTTATTAATATTGTTCGTTTGGTTTTTTCATTTTTTATATAATGACATTCATCTAATATTATTAAATCATAATCATCAGGATCTATACCTATACTTTGTTCATCCTCAAAATACACTAAATTTACTCGTCTAGATTTAACACTTTTAGGAGATTTGCATTTTGGACATTTTTTATAAGACTCCTCTAAATTTGTTTCTTCAAATTTACACTTTGGAGCATTACATTTATGTTTATATTCATTTTTTATATAAGAATCTAATAATTCATAATTAATTATATGAAATAAACTATCTTCTTTTTTATTATTTGTATATTTACTTTTTTTAGATGGAATATATTTATATATAAAACTTTTTTCTTCAGTAAAAGATTCTATTTCTATTTTCCAATTCAATTTTAAAAATGATGGACAAATAATCAAAGTTTTTAATTGGTGTTTAGAAGCATATGCAAAAGCTGAACAAGTTTTTCCTACACCAGCTTGATCTGCAAGCAAGGAAAGTCCATTATTCATTTCAAAAAATTTTATAGCTTGTTTTTGATAATTATATGGTTGTTTTATCATATAAGAAAAATCCATATCACTAATATCTATTCCTTCTACTTTAGCTTTTAAAATATTTTTTAATCTTACTTGACGTTGTTTATATTCATCTTTTAATTTATTAACATCACTTTCAGTCATATTAATAAATTGAAACTTCATATTATTATCTAATAAAAATGATATAACTTTTCCTATAGAAAATTCTCTTATATCTCTAGACCAGATTTGTTGTGGTTTCCCATCAACTATAATACTTTGTACATCTATTTTCCAATGTTCTCTAGGAATTGAATTTTTAATAAATTCACTAAGTTTAGGTATGTATCCATAAGAAATTCTAAAATTTATACCTCCACTTAATTTTTTAATTTTAATAATCTCTTCTTCTTGGTTCTTTTTTGTCATAAAATATAAAAATCTAATTAAAAACTCTTAAAAAAACGACTATTTATATATATGGTAGATAAAAATAAAATAAAAGCTGAATTACAAGAAATAAGAGCTTTATTAAAAGAAATAGATTCTAATATGGACACAAAAGCCATGAATTTATCTTTTATTGCACCAGGAAAAGTAATAGAATTAAAATTTAGAGATTTTGTTCTAGTTATAAAAAAAATAGGAAGTAATATTTTTGAAATAATTGAAAATGGTGATTCTTTAAAAATTAAAGAAGGTGATTTACTTAAAATTAAAGAAGAAATAATCCAAATTGGAAATAACATAAATTTTGAGATTTTTAGAAAAACATTAGATTATAAATCAGATATTTTAGAAGATGTTAATTAATTTTTAATTCATCACGAATAATCATAATAATTTTACCAAGATGATTTTTTCCTTGATTTGTTTTTAAACAAATTCCATAAAATTTATCTCCCCACATATTTCCTTCTTGAATATATTTATCACCTGTTTCAATTAATTTTGTTTTATATGGTTCTTGCAAAAATTTTTGTCTTACACAATTTTCCATAACCTGTAATTTCAAGTTTTCCCAATTACTTTTTAATTTAATAGTTTTACTTGCTTTTTTTACCATGCCTGGAGTATTAGAACTAATAGCACAAAATTCTTTCCAAGAAATATCATCTGATTTAGCTGACATATAAGCATGTTCAACAGAAGAATATTCATGACCTTCAAAAATTATTTTAACAGGAGCAAAATTACTTAACCATCTATAATCTCCTTGAAATTGTTGTATCATAACTAATTAGATTTTAAAATCCATCTTATTAATAATTTAGCATCCATAATTGGAAAAAAATCTGCATCACCCATATCAATAATTGGGATTTCGAAAGTTATTATTTCACCAATTTCTAATTTTGTGGAATAAAAAGCTGATCCTTTTCTTATATGAGAGAATGTTGCAAATGGTTTTTCCTTATATAAGGTTTTTTTTATTTCATTTAAATCCATATTTTACTGTTGTTTTTTTCTACCTATAACACCTCTTGGATGTTTTCCTTTATATTCATAATATTTACCATTAATATCTCTTATTTTTTGTCTAATTATAAACGCCCAGTCTTTTATAGTAACCATTCCACTTCTTACTCTTTTACCAGCAGCAACATTTCCATCCATATTTTTTTTTGTATCTTCTTCTAAAAGTTTAGTAAGATTTTGAATATCAATTAAAATTTGATAAATAGTTCTTGTATCTTCTTTATAATCTTTCATATTAATCTTTTTTAGAAATAAAATTAATAATAAAAAACATAAAAGTAAATCTTAAGATTATTTCTTATATTCTTTTAACAAAATTTTATATTGATCTGAGTTTGTATTACAAAATTTATTTAATCCACCTTTATATTTACAAAATAAACATCCAGGATGTTGTTTTTCTAATTTTGGATTTAAAGATTTTATTTTAATAAATATATTATCTATATGAATACCTTTTATAGCTGTTGCCAACATTTTTAAAGATATTTCCATTTCTTGAAGTGTTGATTGAATAGGTACATATTGTGGAGAACCATAAGGTCCAGATGAATTTTTTTTATCTTGTAATCTATTTAATACAATATATTCACAATCTATATCATCAATATCAAAATTATGTTTTCTAGCCCAGAAAAATTTATAAAACCTCATTTGACACATGAAAATTTCATCTTTTTTCTTTTTTTCTATTTCCCAACATTCTCCTGATGTTTTCCAATCAATTATTTTTATTCTTCCTGTTTTTTTATTTTTTAATACAAGATCTATAAAACCTTTAAAATGATATTTACCATATAAATTTTCATATAAATCTTCTTCAACAGATACTATTTCATATTTTCCATATATTTTATCTGTTGGAAATGTTCTTATAATATTTTCTCCCTGATCTAAAAAAAAAGCTGTTTCTTTAAAATCTTTATGGTCTTTCATATTTTCAACCATTTTTTTATAAAAACGTTCTCTGAACTTTTTTACTCGATTTTCTAAATCCATACCATCTCTTAAAGCAAATTCAAAAGATTCATGAATTGCATTTCCAAAAAAAAGATTAATTGATGGTTCATCATTATCAAGATTCAAATATTTAAGAATAAGATGTTTGTGTGGACAACCCATATAAAGAGAAAATTCAGAAAAAGAAATATGAGTGAAATTTTTTCTTTCTTCTTTTAAACGATCATAAGCTTCATTTTTTGTTTCTTGTTTATTTTCCATTAAATAAAATTTTACAAAAATATATAAAAAACTATAATTTTAGAAGTTTTTTACTAATATTTATACATATGTTAAGAGAGCATATTATTAGATTACAAAAATTAGCAGGAATTATTTTAGAAATAGATGATTCTATAAAAACTAAATTATATGCTAAAAGTGGAGAAAGAGTAGCTTTTAATAGAGAAATGATTAAAAAAGCTATTGAAAATGGTGAAGAAGTTGGAATATTATTTAAATCAAAAAATGAAAAATACGAAATGCCAATGTATAAATACAGAATTATACAACCTATAGCTTATGGTATATCAAAAGCTGGTAAAGAAGTTATAAGGGGATTTCATATTATAGGACAATCAGAAAAAGTAGCACTAGAAACAGGAAGACGTAGTGCTGAAGCACAAAATGTATGGCGTTTATTTAAAACAGAAAATATAAGAGGAATTTGGTTAACAGGTAGACATTTTGATAAAGCACCAACAGGATATAATCCTTCTGATAAAGGAATGTCAAGTATTATTACACGATTTAATGCTGGAAAAGCAAAAAAATATCAAGATTCTTTAAAAAAACCAGAAAATCCAGAAAATACTGATGTTTGATTTTTTTAAATTCAAATGGCTTTGTTGTAAAAGTTAGTTGTTATTAGAATGGCCAGGTCCTATGGGTTCAACCATAGGCTAATAAATAATATCAGAATGCTTATAGCCCACAGTTTTAACCGTGGGAACCTCGAACAACTAACTTTTACAACAAAGCCATTTGAATTTTTTTTCTGTAATTTTTCTAAATAGCCTTTCACTACCTTCACCAATCCAAGCTTCAAAATAATAATAATGACAATACATAATACCATCACAATAAGTTGTTGAAACCGTTTTTATACAATGTGGATTAATAACATATTCTATATCTTTTTTAATCATAAAAATTTATGTTATATTCCAAATAAAATGATAATATGTTTTAAAAACTGTTCTTCTATTATTAGAAGTAAAATATGGACTTAAATTAAAAACATTAATTTCTTTATTAAATTCATATTCTAGAAATTCTTTTATGTCTATTTTTAAATTCTAAATAAAATATATTGAAAAATAAATAATGTAAATTATAGTAACTATAATTTTATAAATTGGTATAATAATATATTTCATATATCAAGAAATAGTGTTTGTAACTTTATTAGTTTCGCTTTTTTGATGAATTATTGTTTGTTTTTGTTCATTTAATTCAGCAAGTTCTTTATTATTTTCAGAAATAACCCATGTTAATATTTCTTTTCTTATTTTTAATTTTTCATCATCATTTAAAAAATCATAATCAGTAATAAATTTATCAAAATCATGGTATGTTTTTATTTGATTTTCATTTTTGTTCTTATCTTTAAGAGTAATATTAAATATTTCTACACTAAGACCAAATCCAATAGCAGCATAAATACAACCCTTTGGAACTTCAAAATGCATGCCTTCTAAAAATAACACAAACCCTACTAAAATTAAAAAACATAAAGCTAAATTTTTAATAGTTGGATATTTTTCAATCATATTACTCACAAATTCAGAGAAGAATAACATAATTGTCATAGATAATACAACAGCTGCAATCATAATATAAACTTGATCTGCTAGTCCAATTGCAGTTAATATAGAATCAAAAGAAAAAACAATATCAATCATTATAATTTGTAATATGATATATATCATTCCTTTTTTAATTTCCTTTTTTGGTTTATCTACTAATTCTAAAGATTGATATTTTTCATGAAGTTCAGTTAACGACTTATAAATCAAAAAACCACCACCAAATAACATAACAATGTTATGCCATGTTATTTCAAAATTAAATATAGTAAACAATATATGTTGATTTAAATGAGATAAATGATTGATGCTAGATAAAAGTATAACTCTAGCTAAAAAAGCGCCAGCCATTCCAATCATTCTCATAGTTTTTCTTGTTTTTTTATCCAAGCCTTGAAGAGCTAGAGATATAAAAATCACATTATCAATTCCCAAAACAATCTCCATGAGTGTTAAGGTTACAATAGAAACTATTATTTCAAACATTTTTTTTCTTATTTTTTTATTAAACGAAATTCAATAAAAAAAAGTTACAATTAACTATTATCTATTTTTTTTATAATATTAATAGTACCATCTTTATAATGTTTTACAATTTTCTTATCTTTAAGATAAATCATAGGTAATCCTTTGTCTCAAGTTTCTTTTTTTATAATTTCTTTCCACTTATTTTTAAAATCATCAGATAATACATAATTTATAAATAAATTATGTTCTCTTAAATCATCTAATGCATCATTATTTTCTTCCATATTTATCATCTTATATCAATACAAGTATTCCAAGCCTGTGGATATTTTTCCCTATATTCTAACGAAATATCACTAGTTGTTTTAGATACTGTAATAACATGATCCATGTATTCTTTTATAATATCTTTATGAGTCACAACAAAAACATTTCTATATTTATTTTTAAGATATTGTAATGGTTGTTGCATGCTAATAGTAATGTTTGAATCTAATTTACCAAAACCTTCATCAATAAAACACATAGATGACTTCGGCAATCTACTAGCATAATGTAAACCATCACGTATAGCAAGATTTGCTAAAAATCCTTGCGCTCCTGAAGAAGAATCCATAGGTAAATAATCACTTTTATCTTCATTATAATAAAATGTTTCTTTAACATTTCCTTTTTCATCTAACCACATATCTATTTTATATTCTACCAAATCTTTTAAAATACTTCTTATTTTACTATTAATAATTGGCAATTTTTTTCTAATAATTTGTGCAGGTATACCATCTTTATGAACAGCTTGTAAATAAATTGAATATTTTTTATATTCTCTTTCTTGTTCTTTTATATTTTCTAATTTATTTTGTAAAATATCTAATGATTTTTGAGTCAAACGATTAGCAGCAAATAATTCTGTAATTTGATTTTCAAGATTATAAATAATTAATTTTTCATGTTTTAAATTTTCTTGTTCTGTATCAATTAAAATTTGAATTGCTTGGTTTTTTTCTTTTTTTATTTTATTAGATTCAACTTTTAAAATGTGTTCTTTTAAAGAATCAATTGAATCTTTAAGAGATTCAAGTTGTTTTTTAGAAATTTTGTATAATTCATGATTTTCATCATATATTTTATTATGATCTATAATATCTTTTGACATTTCTAAAACATTAATTTTTCTTTGTATTTCACTTATTTCATTTTTATATTGTATGATGCAATTTTTCAATGTATCTATTTTATTAGAAGCTTTATCAACCATTATGTTATGCTCTATTTTTTTCTTTTCTAAATTAATAATTGTTTGATTTTTTTCTATTTCATTTTGAAATTTTTTTATTTGTAAAATACATTCTTTTTCTTTTTCTGGTTCTGATATCTTTTTTATAGAACCACATGAAGGACATTTTTCTCCTCTAAATGAAGGAATTTTATTTTGTAAAATGAGAATTTCTTCTTTATGTTTAAAAATAATATTTTCAAATTCCTTTGTGTTTTTTTCTTCCTGTTTTGGATTATCTTCTAACCATTTTTCTCCAATAGGTAATTTATTTAAAAAATCTCTTAATTCATTTTCTTTAGAAAATAAATCATTTTTTAGTGAAGAATGTGTTTCTGAAATTTCTTCTGTCAATATTTTTTTTACATTTTTTGACATCCAATCATCTAAACTTAGATATTGATCTTTTCTTGTTTTAAATTCTGCTCTTTTAATCTCTAAACTAGAATTTAACTTATTTAAATCATTTTCTGATAATAATTCTATTTTATCTAATGTAGTAGTAAGAGATAAAATTTTATTATTTATTTTTTCAATAATTTGTATTTTATCTTTTTTTATAGTTTCTAATTTCACAAGATTTTCTGTATCATTTTTTAATGTATCAGTTAATTTTTTTAATTCATTTTGAACATCATTTACACTTCCTAATTTTTTTTGTTCTTTTACTGTTTCATTAAATATTTTTTTAGCATAATCATACCTATCTTGGTATGGTTGTAAACCTAAATATTTTGATATTACTTCATTTTTTTCTGGTTGATTAGCATTTAAATAATTATCTTTTCCGTTTTCAGATTGTAAATTTACTTTCGCAAAATCAGGAGCAGTACCTATACTATCTATAATAAGTTCTTTCACTCCTTTTTTATCATTAGTTTTTTTATCATTTATTTCTGCAGTCCATTTATTTTTTTTGGTAATAGAATCATAAGAATAAATTTCATATGAAACTTCATATTCAGATTTTAATTCACCATCACGTCCTTTATAATTTCTTACAGATCTAAAAATTTTATAATCAACACCTGCTATATTTAAAATAGTTTTAACATATCCCTTATCAGAATTAGTATAAATGTTAACAAGTCTTTTAGAATCTCCACCACCTAATATATATTGAAACAATCCCCAAACTATAGATTTAATCAAATTTGTTTTACCAGAATAATTTTCTCCAAAAATACCTGTTAATCCTTGTAATTTTTCAAAATCAAAAAATATTGGAGTAGTTCCATAAGAAAATATATTACATACTTCCATAGATTTTATATACCAAAATACATTTGAATAATTTTTTATAGGTTCTAATTCAAGGTCATTATCTATTTTATCAGAAAGTTTAATTATTTCTTCTATAAATTCATAATCAACATCATAATTACTTTTATTTTGTTCCCACCATTCTAATAATAATTCTTTAATATCTTTTTCTATGATAGAATCAACTTCATTTTCTTTAATATTTAAAGAATTTTCTCTAAAAATAGTTTTAAAATCAATAGTAACAATTTCACATCCGTAATTATCTTTTATAAATTTTACAAGTTGATTTTCCTTTTCTAAGGAATAATTTTCTTCATAATCAGACCATTCAATATAAATTTTTGTCTTTTTTTGATTATTACTGAATTTGATAGTAGATAGTCTTTCTTCCCATAATTCTCCAGGAGATAAATTTATTTTTGCAAAACCATAATCATTTTGAATGATTTTTCTTGTAAAGGAATTATTATTTAAATTCCATATTAAATATCCTTTATTAATTGATTCTCCATATCCATTTTGTAAAATAGAACCTGCATAAGCCATAGAATCATTTTTTCTAAATGATTGATGTTCATGTATATCACCCATCATAACAATATCAAAATTATTAAATGCAGATATTTTTAATAAGGATACATCTTTATTAATAGTTCCATTATCATTCATGCTTTCATAAACTTGACCATGAAATAATGCTATATATTTTTTATTTTTGTCTTTTTCTTTTTCAGAAAGTTGTAAAATATTTCCATCTATACAAGAATAATGACCATAAACAATATTTTCATCTATATTATAAAAACCACTTTCTGGAAAATAATAAATACCAAATTTATCATCATATTTTTTATTAAAGTTTATATTTTTTTTATTTTCATTAGTTACAACCACTCCATTAAATAAAATATTTATTATAGAAAAAATAGAATCTCCTTGTGATAATTGAGATAAATTCATATCATGATTACCTGGAATAATATCTACAGGTGCTATGTGTGATAATCTAGAAAAAAAATTTGATACCATTGTTATAAGGTTGGGTGACAAATCAACTTTATTATGAAAAATATCACCTCCTAAAAAAATTCTTAATGGTTTTTCCTTTTCTAAATCTTCATAAACTCGTGAAAAAACTTGATTAAATTCATCATGTCTTATTTGTTTACGAACTTGTATATCTGCTATATGTGCTATTTTATTCATCATATTTAATTAAATTTTTTAAAAAAGTTTTAAAATGTAATTTTTTTATATTTGTTAATAATTTGATTATAGCATCTGGCCCTTTTTGTTCATATGTTTTTGATATATCATCATATCCAGTCATATCAACATAATAAACATCAAGTCCTAATGATGATAATAAATTAGTTATATCATAACAATCTTTAAGAGCATCTTCATCTAGACATAATATAACTTTACATTTATGTTCTATTAGTTTAGAAATTAATCTACTAGATGGTATTTTTCCAAGCATTGGAATAGAATTTGGTATTCTCACCGCATCAAAAAAACCTTCAACTAAAAAAATTGGAAGATCATAATTTATATATTTTTCATTAAAAATTATATCATCCTTTTCTGGATAATCAGGTTTTATATAAGTTTGTTTGATTTGATTCCAATAAGTTCTAGCTTCATAATAATTTATTTTCCCATGTTTATTAAATGATGGTATTATAATTCTTAATTTTTTTGGACCTTCTTCAGTATACCCTATTTTATATTTATAAATTTCATCTAATGATAATTTTCTTTGTTGTGTTACATATTCTAATGCCTTTTCAAATTTAAATGTATTTTTTGGAATATATAAGGGTATATATTCTTTTGGTAATTGACAAATAAGTTGATCATATTCATAATCATTTTTTTTAAAAAAATCTTGTTTTTTTTTACCTAAAAATGGTAATATAAGTTTTAATTTTTCATTTTGTTCTTTTGTACCATACAAATAAAATAATTCTGATACAAATCCTTGTTGTTTACATTTCCAACATTTAAATATTTTAGAATCAGCATGATAAGATAAATTATATTTATTTTTATCATTTTTACACACATTACTTTTACAATTAAAATATTTTTGTGGATTATCTTTTCTAGTAATTCTATGAGAACCTAAAATATCTTCTATTAAAGATAAAATTATTTCATTATTATTGTTCATTCAAGCAAAGATATATATTTTATATATAAATTGAAAAATAAGTACTATATTTGTAGTAAATTTACTAAAAAATAATGTGTTATTTTGGAACAGATATTGAAGGTAGTTGTATAGATAATAGATCAGGTACTAAATCTGTATTTTTTACAGATGAAAAAATAATATTTGGAGAATTAGTTTTAAAACTAATATCTATACCTATTTGTAAAATGATAATTAAAAAAATGCCTTTTGAAATAGAATGGAAATTAAATAAAGAATATAATGAAAAATTAAAATCAATATTTTAAAATAAAATGAGAAAATTTATTGCTGGTGATATACATGGTTCATACAAAGCACTAAAACAGGTATTAAAACAAGTTAATTTTGATTATGAAATTGATAAGTTGATTTTTCTCGGAGATGTTTGTGATGGTTTTAGTGAAGTTGATAAATGTATAGAAGAATTAATGTTAATTAAACATTTAGTTTTTGTTCGTGGTAATCATGATCAATGGACATTAGATTTCTATGAAGGTAGAATGAAAAAAAATATTTCTAGTAATTGGTCTTCTTGGCAAATTCATGGTGGAAAAGCAACTTATGAATGTTATGGTAAAACAATGCCTCAAAAACATTTAGATTTTTTAAATTCTTCTATTTTTTATCATGAAGAAGATGATTGTTTATTTGTTCATGGTGGTTTTGATCCTTCTTATGATATTTCAAAACAATTTGGTGAAAATTTAATGTGGAATCGTCATTTAGTACATTATGTATATGATAATCAATTAAAAAAAACTATTTGTGAAAAGTATAAAGATATTTTTGTTGGACATACTCCTTTAATATCGTTTAAAAGCAAAAAATTTGATTCTAATCAACCTCAAAGATGGGCTAATGTTAATTTATTAGATACAGGTTGTGCATTTACAGGAGTTTTAACATTAATGAATTTAGAAGATAAAACTTATGTATCCTCTGATCCTTCTATGATTTTATATCCAGATGAACCTGGAAGAAATGGAAAAACCTATAATGAATTGATTAAAAAATTATAAATATGAAATGGAATACATTAAAAAAATCAACACCAAATCATAAAGATTTGGTGTTGATTAAACAATCAAATGGATTAGTCATTCCTGCAGTATATTATAATAACAATAGTTTTTTTGGTTTTTATCCATTTACAACCTTTTATAAAAATGAATCTATTATTAATGAATATTACTCAAAAGTAGATTGTAAAATTAAATTTGATAATATAATTAAGTGGGTTTTAATTCCAGATTAACATTCTCTTTCTTTAAGAATTTTCATATAAGCATATGCTAAAGTTACAGCATCTGACATATCATATGTTTCATTAACAAGTTTTCCTGTTCTTTTAGAATATTTCCAATTAATTTTTGGTTCTTTTTCTACAACTTTTTTCCAAACTTCATGTTTTATTTCTGGTGTTCTTAAATTTAAATCAGGAAAAGCAGTTTTTCTTGCTGTATTCACATTAATATAAAATGGTTCAATATTAAATAATAAATATAAGTATGAACTTATCATGCCATTAAAAAAATTTAATTTAGAAATAGTATCAGCATTTGAAAATTTGCCAGAAAATTTTTTTAATGGTTCTTCTATACAAATATGTTTAACATCAGCTTGTTCATAATGTTTAATTTTATCTTTAAACACATTTATTTTTTCAAATAAAGTATGTTTTTCATTAAATTTAATATAATCAAGTTCTTGTAATTCTCCTGATTCTTTATAAGAGCAAAAGCCAATTACTGAAGTAGAAATGTCAAAAGATAAAATCATATTTTTTTTATTAAAAAATAAAACAAAAAAGTAAAAAAATAAACTATAATTTTAATTCATAAGTACAATTTTTAAAATAACCATTAATAGTATTAATATATATGTTACTAGAATTGGTTGATGTTAATGTAAATATAATATTATTACTATCTAATGTCATTTGAGCAATTTGTGCTTCAATAGATGTAATTTGATTATTAAAATTGGTATTATCATTTTGTAATGTTGTTATTTGTGAACTTATAGAAGTTATTTGATTTTGATCATTAGTAATATTATTATTAAAAGAATTCATTTGAGTTATAATATTATTAATATGATTTTCATATGAAAGCTTAGCATTTTTAATAGCATTTAATTCATCTTGTAATCCTGGTTTTTTAGAAATATAAAGACCTATTGTAATATTGTTTATTGCATCTTGTGCAACAACTATACGTTGATCCAAATTAGTTGCAGCAGATAATTTATTTCTTGTGGATGTTGTCGCTGCACCACTCATATAATTATTAGCTATTTTATTAACCAAATTAATAACATTTTGATTTAAACTATCTAAATTTGATTGTACTGTATCTAATTCATTTTGTTTCATTCTTAAAATTTCAATATTAGAAGCAATATCTGCAATCAAATTATTTACTTGTGTTTGTAATGTATTAATTTGAGTATTATTTTGATTTATTTGATTTTTTAAATCATCAATTACAACTTGCAATTCAGATGTAGTAGCACTTTTTTGAATATTTAAATATGGTTTTTCTATTTTAAAAGCAATAAAATCATTTCCTAAATCAAAAGTTAATGGAATATCTCTTTTTTGTTCCATTAATGTAGATATATAATCTTTAGAATATAAAATGGGAATCTCTGATAAAACATCTCCATTAGAAAAAGAATTTAATAATTCTATAGATATAGGACTATTTCTTAAAGTAGGAAAAAAAATTGGTAATTTAATATTTACATTAGCAATTTTTTGCTTTTTAGCAATTTTATTAGTTAATTTTAATGTAATATAATCAATAGATGTTTGATTAGGTATATTATTAACTTGAATAGTAGATGCTGTAAATCCTATTCCAACAGTTTGAGGTATAACTCCTACAACTAATATTTCTATTTCTGGAATCATTCCTATATCACAATTATTCATTGGTTCTATACCAAGAGTAATCTTTTTATTAGCACCCTCAATAATTGTAGAATTAGAAGTAATTAGTAATTGTGTTGTATAATTATTTGTATAGTTATCTAATTCTACAATTTTACTGTATTTGTTAATATTAACATTATTTTGATTAGAAAATCCATTAATTATGTAATTAGAAAAATCAGTTTTAGAATCGATTACAAATATTCTAAATTTTTTATTTCCAGAATTTATATTTTCAAACACTTGTTCAAGATTAACTTTAACCTCAAGTGTATTTCCTGATATATCTTTAATTATATCATGATACTTATTAAAAGTAACATTAGAGTTAAATCCTTTAGAATTTACAATAAAATTTTTTCTTTTAGCATTAGCAATTGTTCGTAAATTTAATTCACTTTTATTACCTGTTAATGCAGGTATATCATTATTACTTAATTTTTCTGAAGATTTATAATTAACATCTGTATCATTTACAGAAAAACTTTTTGGTAAAAATAAATCTTGATTATTTTGATCAAATCTTATTTCAGTTTTTGTTTTATCATCAAAACCAAATAAATAATTTCTTCCTAATTCAGTTAAATAGGAATTCAGGTGATATGTATTTGCGGATATTTGAAATGACATTATTTTAAAATGCGTTTTTTATTTAAAGAATCACCTTCAAAAAAACCTTTGTTTAAATTATTATTTTTATTTCCACTTAATTCTGGAACATCTCCTGTTTCTAATGGAGATGAACAAGAATAATTTGTATCACTATCATATAAACTAAAATGTGTAATTTGAAAATTGTCTATAAGTTTACTATTTTGATTTTTTTCAAACCTAATTTGATTCCCATTTTTATCATAACCTAAAAATATTTTTTTTCCTACATTTGTTAAATATGCAGTTAAAGTTAAGGTAGATGCTGATGATATAAATCCCATAATTAAACATTTAAGTCTATAGTAAATGCACAAAAATCACTAAATATTTTTTTTAAAGGTCTATCAAGTTTTGCATAAGCAATAATCTCACCTTTCAAATTATGTAAAGCTATTTCTGATAAATAAACAGGATCATAACCATTAGTTCCATTTTTTTCTTCACTTAATGCTTCTTGTTGGTCATAACTTGGATTAGTGGATTTAAAAAATTCACCTGGCATAATATAACACATTATAGAAGTTTTATAATTAACATCTATATCAACAAATCTAGCATTAGAAATTGTAGCAGATGAAAAATAAATATTTGAGGTTCCTGAAGTTGGACCTGAATTAGGAGTTCCATCTATTTTTTGACCTAGTGTAAATGGAAAATTATTAACAATTGATGGAT
>Ga0116227_10005321_pt1 | contig 27191 bp, 23 predicted proteins | sample S1TSphgellanicum_FD_89693 | JGI IMG/M metagenome (GOLD analysis project Ga0116227, IMG submission 89693) | Host-associated microbial communities from peat moss isolated from Minnesota, USA - S1T2_Fb - Sphagnum magellanicum MG | ecosystem: Host-associated > Plants > Peat moss > Unclassified...
AGCATGCAAAAGATCAGCTTATCGTCTTCGCGCATTTCCGAACTCATCGAAAATCCGAGACCGTCACCGGTTCGCCCGGCGGCATCGCCTTCCCAGCCTCCCGACAGGTCTCGCGGGCCGGCTGACCGGCCTTTGGCAATCCGCTATCGTAGAATGCGCCCTTTCGCCTCCAGAGCAGCCACGTCGTTTTCAAGTTTCGCATCGCGAGCCGTGAGCCGGTCGACGGCATTCTGGAGCGTGGCAACTTCGCGATCTTTGCGTTTCATCGCGTTCGCGAGTGAGACTTTGTCGGCGTACAAAGCCTTGATGGCGGCGAGCGCGACGCCGTCCTCGTCGACCGAGGTGATGTGGCGGTCATCTTCGCCTACTTTGAAGGCGGCGTAGAAATCCTGAGCCATCGGACCGACGTGGCGAACGTCGCCTTCGGTGCGATAGCTCCACTCGTCGACCGGGAGCGCCGCGACCTTCGCCAGGACGCGTTGCGGATCGAGTGCGACCAAATCCGTCTTTGCATTCCGGTCGCTCAAATTCGACCAGGCACCGGACCCGGCGTGCAGCACGACGCCCGCCGTGAGCCCCGGATTTGAATAGAAGGCGACGCCGCCGGAAGCGCGGACGAGGAAAACGTTCGCGCCCGAAGCGACGACCTGCTTCGCTCCCGAAGCGTCGTCGCTAAAAACGAAACTTCCGGCCGTTGCGGCGTCCGAGTTCGTGCCCGCGGCAAAGCTGTCGGTGCCGCCGGCAATGTTGTTCGAACCGCCCGGGACGCTCGCGCCCTGTCCGGTTGCGCTGTTTGCGTAGCCGCCCGCAATCGTCGCTTCGAGACCGGTGACCACGTTCTTCGTGCCGCCGCCGATGACTCCGAAATACCCGGCATTGAGAGCCGTCGACGCGATCGAGTTGAACGAACCGCCGGCGATGACGGCGAGTGCGCTCCCGTTCGAGCCGCCTGCGCTCGTGGCCGTGATTTGATTCGAATAGCCACCGCCGATGAAATCTTGCCGAGACTGCGTTTCATTCTTCAATCCGCCGCCGATTGCCGAACCCGTTCCCCCGGTTATGCTGTTCGACGAGCCGCCTGCGATGACGCTATCCGTCCCGCCGGCGATCGAGTTGTCGTCGCCGCTTCCGATCAATGACGAGTTGGCGGTGTCGACCTGACCGTTGACCGCCGCCTCGGCGATTTTGTTGCCCGTCCCCCCGCCGATGATCGAGTCGGAGGCGTAGCTGACGGTATTGGTCGCCCCCGCCAGGATCGCGGAATTTGAAAACGGGCCGGCCGGGCCGGCATCCCCGCCGCCTTGGATGAGGTTTGATGAACCCGCGCCGATGAGAGAGTTGTCGAGAGCATCCACCATATTTGACGATCCGCCGACGACGACCGAGTAGTCGGTCGCGTTCCCGATCCCATCGCCGCTTCCGACGATGTTGTTTTGGCCCGCGAGAATGCCGGTGTCGAACGAGCAAGCCTGATTTCCCTGGCCTGCCGCGACGCCCGCGTATTGCGTGAACCCGCCGCCCTCGACGGGTGCCCCGCCGGCCACGTCGCCGGCGCCGGGGATGCCGACGAAACTGTTGTTCGCGCCGGGATTAACCTGGCACGTCGTCACTCGATGTTTAGCGGCGACCCGTTTCGGCGGTGTCGACGCGTGCCCCGCGGAGAACGGTGCTAAAGCGAGAATCGAAACACCGACCGCGCAACTAAAACGACTCAACGTCACTTTACTTTTCCTTATCAGTATCAGTAGATGCATCAAATGATTCAGGGGCAAAGTGGAAAGCCGGTCGGGGCAAAATGGATAGCCGGCTCGCCCTCAGTATCGCACCGCTTGGGCCGCTTCGCAAGGGTGCGACGAGCGGGAAATCTTTATAGGTTACTTGGCCGTGCCGTGCCCGATCCTAACGTTTGCGGATCGCAAGCGAACGTAACTTCGCGCATCCGTCGAGAGGCCCCGGACTCCAACGCTGTCGCGATTATTGCGTAGCGCGCGCTTTCGCTTCCAGAGCTGCCACATCGGCTTCGAGCCTCGCGTCGCGAGCCGCAAGCCGTCCCACGGCATTTTGGAGCGTGGCCGTAAACGCGTTGCTTGGGAACGGCGAAGCGCGGTGCCGCTCGACCTCGGCGAAACGCGGCGCAGTCTAGAGGCTTAACGCGGCGCCTTCGCGCCCCGGTCGCGCCGCACCGCCACTTTCTTTCCCCGGATCGTCGCGCCGCGCAGCGCCGCGATGATTCCCTCGGCGGACGTTCCGGGAACTTCGACGAGCGAAAACGTGTCCGCGATGTCGATGTGCCCGATCGAGCGCGAGTCGATCTTAGCTTCGTTCGCGATCGCACCGACTAAATCGGCGGGGCGGATGCCGAAGTTGCGGCCGATGCCGACGTAGATCTTCGTGACGTCTTCGATCTTGCGGCGAAGTTTGAGGCCGGAGCCGGCACTCGACGCGGCGGACGGCGAACCCGGCGCGAAATCGGCCCGGACGAACGGGCGCTCTACCGGTAGTGCCACCTTGGGAATATCGACTTCGTCCGCCTCAGCGCCGTCGCGCATGCCGTCCGCGAGTTTGACCGCGGCCGCTGCGATGTCGAGCACGTCGTGCTCGTTTGCGAGCGCTTCGACGACGGTGCGATAAGCGTCGGTGTCGCCCGCTTCGAGGATTTCTTCGAGCGCCGCCTTCGTCAATTCGAGCCGGCGGGCGCGAAGGTCGTGGACCGTCGGCACGGCTTCGGTTGAGATCTTGCGCTTCGTGACGTGTTCGATGTTGCGCAGCAAGCGGTAATCGCGCGCCTCGGCAAGCGTGATCGCGACGCCTTCACGGCCGGCCCGTCCCGTGCGCCCGATGCGATGCACGTAAGCGTCGGGCGACGACGGGACGTCGAAGTTGATCACGTGCGTCACACGATCGATATCGAGTCCCCGCGCGGCCACGTCGGTGGCCACCAGCATGTCCGAGGCGCCGTCACGAAAGCGCCGCAGAACGCGGTCCCGTTGCTCTTGCGAAAGTCCGCCGTGGAGCGCCTCGGCCGAATAGCCGCGCGCGCCGAGCGTTTGCGTGAGTTCGTCGACTTCGAGTCGCGTGCGGCAGAAAACGATCGCCGAAGCGGAGTCTTCCATATCCATCACCCGCGCGAGCGCCGCGGCCTTGTGCCGGCGTTGCACGATGTAGGCGATCTCGCGCACGCGCGGCGCTTCACCGACGGGCGTCGTCTCGCGGGCGATCGTCACGCGCACGGGGTCGTGCAGATGGCGTTTCGCGATTTCGAGAATGCGCTTCGCCATCGTCGCCGAGAAAAGGGCTGTCTGACGCTTCTTCGGTACCGCGGCGAGCACGGCGTCGAGTTCGTCCGCGAAGCCCATGTCGAGCATCTCGTCGGCTTCATCGAGAACCACCGTCTCGACGCCGTCGAGCTTGAGCGTGCCGCGGCCGATGTGATCGAGCGCGCGGCCGGGGGTCGCGACGACGACGTCCACTCCGCGTTGCAAGGCGCGGAGCTGCTGCGAAATCGACTGGCCGCCGTAGATCGGCAACACGCGAATGCCGAGTCCGCGGCCATAGGTATGCACGGCTTCGGCAACTTGCATGGCAAGTTCGCGCGTCGGCACGAGAATGAGGCCGCGGATAAGCCGCGCATCGCTTTCAGAACGTCCGATACGGTGCAGGAGCGGGAGCGCGAAGGCCGCGGTCTTGCCCGTCCCCGTTGCCGCCTGGCCCAGGACGTCGCGACCGGCGAGGAGCGGACCGATCGCTTCCCGTTGGATGTCGGTCGGCTCTTCGTATCCGAGGGCCGTGAGCGCGCTGAGAAGCGCCGTATCGAGTCCGAGCGAAGCGAACCCATCGACCTCCGCGGCACGGGCATCAGCGGCGTGCATCGGCGGCGCGGCGGTCGCCGGCGTTTCCAATTCCATCCCGTTTGTCTTCGCCGCCGGCGCGGGGAAGTCCACGGGCTCAACCGTCGCGGCGCACGCGCTCGCCGGCAGCCTAGAACGTTACGGAGAAAACGGTTCCCTGGCCGTTCGCGCCGCCCGATTCGGTCGTGCCGAACAATTCACCATTGATGTCCAAGAGGCCGGCGCTCGGATTGAGGCCGTTAGCCGCGGCGTTAAAGACGTGAAGTGTCGTTTCCAGACCGCTTGCGTCAATGCTGAAGACGGTTCCCTTAAAATATTGCGCGCCGCGCTGCACCCGTCCACCCATGGTCGTGCCATAGACCACGCCGCGATACGGCTCCGGGACGAGCGGACCCCAACCCGGGCGCGCCCCCTCGGTGCCCGGACCGCCGAAGTCATAGAGTTTGCGCACGAAGCCGCCGATCGGGAAGCTATAAACCGTTCCTAAACCATACGCACCGCCGAGGTTGGTCGTGCCGTACGCCGTGCCGTTCTCCGCAACGAGGCCCCCGAGCGGATTTCGCCCGTCGACCCCGCCGCCAAAACTGTACGTGACTTTCTCCGCGCCGGTCGGGCTGATGTGAAAGATGGTGCCCCCGCCGTGCGCCCCGCCGAAGAGCGTCGTGCCGTAGAGCAGGCCGCCGATGTTGAGGAGGGTGGACTCGGGATCCGCGCCGTCCGTGCCGCCCGCGAAGCTGTAGAGCATCGTTTCGGTGCCGCCAGGCGTGAGGCCGAATACCGTGCCGGTTCCGTTCGCACCGCCTCGGCTCGTCGTACCGTAGAGCACGCCGTTTACGTCGACGAGGCCGCCCTCGGGGGCGTTGCCGTCGCCATTCTTGCCGAAGTTGTAGACCACACGTTCCGCGCCGTTCTGTGCGATCGCGAAGACCGTGCCGCCGGAAGCGGCGCCGTCTCCGGCCGTCGTGCCGTAGAGTACGCCCGCGACGTTGAGAAGCGCGCCGTATCCGGGGAAAAGTCCGTCGGCTCCGCCCGCGAAGCTGTGTACAATCTGCTCCGTACCCTTCGCGGTAAGGCTGAAGACGCTCCCGATATTATGAGCGCCCCCGAATTGCGTCGTGCCGTAGAAGAGTCCCTTGACATACGTCAACGGTGAAGCCGGGCTACCGGCATCAGGTTGGCCGCTGAAAGCGAAGAGCACTTTATGACACGGGCATGCCTGCGGCACTAGCGAACGCCCTGCCGGCGAATGGAAAGAGACCGGACTCGCTACGAGTCGTGACGGCAACGCGATCGACGCAACTGCCATGACGCTCATAATGGTAAGCCGGGGCGCGCTAAGAAAGCGTTGAAACATCGCAGAGACGTTCGCGTTCGCCCGCCACTATGCCGTTGTGCGGTAGGACTTCCAGAAAAAATAAGCGGTCATGCCGAGACCGACGCAGATCACGAACGCGCGAACGACGGGTCCCGGCAGGCGTTTGACGATTCCCGCGCCCAGAAAGCCGCCGGCGATCGCGCCGACGCTGAGCGCGGCGGCGGCCTCCCACGCGATGACGCGGGCGATGACGAACGGCACGACGGCCACCCCGTTGATGACGGAGGCGAGCAGCACTTTGAACGCATTCGCCCGCCGGATATCGGCCATGCCGAGCACCGCCAGCAGCGCGAGCATCAGAATGCCGATCGCCGCACCGAAGAATCCGCCGTACATCGCGATGAAGAATTGCAAGCCGAGTCCGGCGGGGGATTCGATCGAAAGCTCGCCCGCAAAGCGCCGTGAGAGCTTCGTAAGCTGCGCACCGAACGTGAACAGCAGCGTCGAGGCGAGCAAGAGATAGGGGATGAGCGCGCTGAACCGCGCGTTCGACGTATGCAAGAGGATGATCGCGCCGGCGATGCTCCCGAGCACGCTCGCCGCGATCATCTTCAACAACGTCGCGCGCGGGACGTCGATCTCCGAACGAAACGAACCGGTCGACGCGAGCGACCCGAGCCACATCGCAACGTTGTTGGTCGCGTTGGCGGAGACCGACGGCAAGCCGACGGCGAGCAGCGTGGGAAACGAAATGAAGCTGCCGCCGCCGGCTGCGGCGTTGATCGCGCTCGCGACGAATCCAGCGAACGCTATCGCGAGGAGCGCAAACGGTGTCAGACTACTCGCTGCCGATTGAAAAGACGCGGCTGCCGCGGATGTCCGCTTCGTCGAGCGCCTTGAGATCGTCGGCCGTCACGGTCCCGCCGCGTTCGAAGAGCCGGGTCGCTTGTCGCAGCCGCGCGCGATCGATGGCGTTGCGGATGCTGCGCGCGTTGGAGAATTGCGGCTGCTTCATTCGCAGTTCGAGGTACTCCTCAAACGCGCGCTCGGCCGCGGGCGTGAACGTGTAGTTCAGCTTCTCGAGCATCAAGTCGCCGATCGCCATGAGTTCGTCGATCGGGTAATCCGGGAAGTCGATGTGGTTGGCCACGCGCGAACTCAACCCCGGATTGCTGGAGAAGAACGTATCCATCCGGTCCTTGTAACCGGCGAAGATGACGACGAGATCTTCTCGCTGATTCTCCATCACCTGCAGCAAGATCTCGATCGCCTCGGCGCCATAGTCACGTTCGTTCTCCGGCTTGTAGAGATAGTACGCCTCGTCGATGAACAGAACCCCGCCCATCGCGCGCTTGAGAACTTCTTTGGTCTTCGGAGCCGTGTGTCCGATGTACTGACCGACGAGATCGTCGCGGGTCGCCGTAATCAACTGCCCCTTACGAATATAACCGAGACGGTGCAAGATCTCGGCCATCCGCATGGCGACCGTCGTTTTCCCCGTTCCCGGCCGGCCCGTGAACGACATGTGCAACGGCGGAGGCTCGGCCGCGAGGCCGACCTGCGTTCGCAGTTTATCGATGAGCAGGAGATGCGCGATCTCCCGGATGCGATTTTTGACGGGAGCGAGGCCGACGAGCTCGCGATCGAGTTTGGCAAGGACCTCGCCGACTTGCGAGTCGCGATAGGCCGCGCCCAGATCGAGCTTCACCGGCTCCGCCGCCGCGACGGCCGGAGCGTCTTCCATAATCCTCTAGTTGTAGCGCTCCCCGTGCGGTTTCTCCGCCGCGTAGGCGTGGATCGTATAGTTGATTTGCCGATCCTTGCCATTCTGACGCTCGACGCGGAAGCCGGGTTCGACGGCCGGACGGCCGACGATGAACGACATCGCCGTCGTTTGCCGCCCGAGGCGCGCGTCGTAGGCGTTGACCTTCACGTAGCCGTCGGGGTGTTCGGCGATCGCCTTTTTGATGTCGGCCATGATTGCGACCGCATCTTTTACGTCGAACATCGGCAAACCGTACATCTCCCAATACGAGTTGCGCGGGTGCGGATCGTCCGTCCACTCGAGGGCGATCGGCCATCCGTGGTCGAGTGCGTATTGAATCTGCTTCGAGATCTGGACGTCCGTCAGGTCTGGAAGAAACGAGTACATGCCCTGGCCGAGTCTCATGATGAAAACCTTCTCCGTGATCGCAAGTTTAGAACGACGGCGTCGCGACGACGTCGGGCATGTCGGTCGATGCGTAGTTGAACGAGATGTCTTTCCAGATGCCGAGAGCGTTCGCCAGCGCCTTGCTGTGCTTGGCGGCGTCTTCGAGGATCTGCGGCCCTTCGGTGACGAAATCGCGGCCTTCGTTACGCGCCATGACCATCGCCTCGAGCGCGATCCGGTTGGCTTCGGCGCCTTGCGCGATGCCGTCGGGGTGGCCGATCGTGCCGCCGCCGAACTGCAGGACGACGTCCTCACCCAAGAGATCGAGCAGTTGGTGCATTTGCCCAGCGTGGATGCCGCCGGAGGCGACCGGCATCACCGGCGCCATCGAGCACCAGTGCTGGTCGAAGAAGACGCCGTGCATCGGGTTCGTCGGAATGAAATCCTCGCGCAGGATATCGTAGAAGCCCTTGGTCGTATTCGGATCGCCTTCGAGCTTGCCGACGACCGTGCCGGCGTGAATGTGGTCGACCCCGAGGAGCCGGCACCACTTCGCGAGCACGCGGAAGCTGACGCCATGCGACTTCTGACGCGTGTACGTGCCGTGGCCGGCGCGATGGAGGTGCAGGATCGTACCGTTCTTGCGCGCCCACTTCGAGATCGACTGCATCGCGGTGAAGCCGATCGTCAAGTCGATCATGATGATGACCGAGCCCAGTTCCTTGGCGAATTCCGCCCGCTCGTACATCGACTCCATGTCGCCGGCGGTCACGTTGAGATAGTGGCCCTTGATTTCGCCGCTCGCGGCCTCAGCGCGCGTGACGGCTTCCATACAGAAGAGGTAACGGTCGCGCCAGCGCATGAACGGCTGCGAGTTGATGTTCTCGTCGTCTTTCGTGAAGTCGAGACCGCCGCGCAGCGCTTCGTATACGACGCGGCCGTAGTTCTTCGCGGAGAGACCGAGTTTGGGTTTGACGGTCGCGCCGAGCAACGGCCGGCCGAACTTATTTAAGTACTCGCGTTCCATCACGATGCCGTGCGGCGGACCCTGGAACGTCTTCACGTAGGCGACCGGAATCCGCATGTCTTCGAGCCGCAGCGCTTTGAGCGCCTTGAAGCCGAAGACGTTGCCGATGATCGACGACGTCAAGTTCGCGATCGAGCCTTCTTCGAAGAGGTCGATGTCGTAGGCGATGTAGGCGATGAATTGCTCGGGATTTCCCGGGACCGGGTCGACGCGATACGCACGCGCCTGATAGTGCTCGTAGGCGGTGAGACGATCGGTCCAAACGACCGTCCAGGTTGCCGTCGACGATTCGCCCGCGACGGCTGCTGCGGCTTCGACGGGGTCGACGTCCGCTTGCGGCGTGATGCGGAACGCGCACAGAACGTCGGTGTCCTTGGGCTCGTAGTCAGGCTGCCAGTACCCCATCTCGGCATACGGCGTGACGCCCGCTTTGAGGCGGCTATTCGTGGCGGGTTTCTTGCCGTTGGGCGCAGTCTTTGAAATCACGGGACCATCTCCATTAATTCGTTTTCGATGAGGACGACACGACGCGCGATCAAGAGCTGCGCGAGGGCGAGCGAATAACTTGTCTTGGAGTTACCCTCAGCGTCCTTGAATTCACCAAGATTTTCGGGCCGCAGGTGTTTATGTGAATCCATGTGCGACCAAATTTTATCTTCAACGGCTAAAGCGACCGATCGCTCGATGTGCCCGTCGAGTTCGATCGTCGTCTCCGGAAAGCCGAGCGCGCTCGTATGCTCGTTCTGACGAATCGACGTCGACGAACTCTCAAACTCGGAGTAGTCGAGCGCGCGAAAACGGCCGCCTTTGCGAATGCGAGCCGAGAGTTTGGCCGGATCGCGATTGGTCGCATAGTCGGCAGGCCGGTAGAACGTCACCGTCAGATCGGCCGATTTGGCTTGCGGATTGATGAAGGCTTCGACATCGGGCACGCGCTTTTCCATCTCGGCGAGGACCTCGGCTTCGCTATATCCGCGCTGCAGCGTGTCGCGTTGGATCTTCCAGGCCGCCTTGATTTCGGTTTCCGGATCGAGCCAGACCGTCACGTCGAAGAGGCTCCGCAGGGCCCGCGTGTAGAGCGGGAACAGGCCTTGCACGACCACGATCTCCTTGGGCTCCACGTGTTCGGGGCCTTTGAAGGTCCCGTCGGTGTGATCGTAGATCGGCTTGTCGATCGCCCGCCCTTCCCGCAGCGCCCACAGGTCCTCTTCCATCGCGGCGAAGTTATTCACTCGCGGGTTGAGGGCGGTGAGATTGACGGCTTTGCGCTGCGCGCGGTCGAGCGAGTGGTAGTCGTCGAGGCAAATCGTTTCGATGCGCTCGGCGCCGAAGATCAAGTCGAGCCCGCGGCAAAGTGTTGTCTTGCCGGTGCCCGAGTCGCCGCCTACGGCGATCATGATGGGTCTGGGAGCCATGAAGTTGTTGTCGGCCTCCGTTAGGTCGGACGCGAGTCAGGTGGGTTGAGTGGACCTGAGTCCGTCGATTAGAACGCGAGCCCCTGGAATAAAAGGCGAGGCCCTGGAATAATACCGCGAGCCTCGCGAACGCAACTCACGTAGCTACGGGATTCGGATTGGATGACCTTCCCGCAATCAATGGCTGATCCATGGATCGGCCCCGCGAACGATGCGCTGAACGCATAAGCGATCGCGCGGCACGCGAAGGGGGGCCCGCCTGCCGCGGTGCAACTGAACCCTCGCATGAGCGGTGGACGGATGGACGGTAAGGTCGCGCTGATTACGGGCGGCGCGAGCGGAATCGGGCGCGCCACCGCGGAGCGCTTCATCGCTGAGGGGGCAGGAGCGGTCATCCTGGCCGACATCGATATCGGTGCGGCGCGTAAGACGGCGGTGGAGAGCCACGGTCTCGAAGCGGTCGCCCTCGACGTCGCGGACGACGCGGCCTGGGATGCCGTGGTCGACGGCGTGCTCGCCCGCCACGGCAAACTCGACGTCCTCGTCAACAGCGCGGGCATCGCGCCTTTCGCCGATATCGAGACGTGTACGACCGCCGAGTACCGCCGCGTGATGGCTGTCAACGTCGACGGCGTTTTTTTCGGCTGCCGGGCGGGCGTTCGCGCCCTCAAAGCGCATGGGGGTTCGATCGTCAACCTTTCGTCGGTGTCGGGGTTGATCGGCGGCGTGAACACCGCCGCCTACAACGCCTCTAAGGGCGCGGTACGTCTGCTCACGAAATCCGTCGCGTTGCACTGCGCGCGGCGCGGTTATGGAATCCGCTGCAACTCGGTTCACCCGACGTTCGTCGAAACGCCGATGTTCGAGCGGGCGCTCGAGCGGATGCGCGACCCCGCACGCGCTCGCGCCAAACTCATCGCGTCCGTCCCGCTCGGGCGAATGGCCCAACCGCGCGAGATCGCCGACATGATCGTGTATCTCTCCAGCGACGAATCGCAATTCGTCACCGGGGCGGAGTTCGTCATCGACGGCGGGATGACGGCGGGCTGAAATGGTTATTCCCTTACCGGAGCGCCGGTTTTCAGAGTAGAAGCTCGACAGTAAAAGGAAGATCGTCTTGCTCAAAGGATTCGGCCGGTTTCTCATGCGCGGCAACGTCGTCGATCTCGCGGTCGCCGTCGTTATCGGCGCCGCGTTCGGTGCGATCGTAACGGCGCTCGTCAAGGACATCATCACGCCGCTGATCGCCGCCATCTTCGGCAAGCCCGATTTCTCGACGCTGGGCTTCACCCTCAACAATAGCCGCTTCGCCGTCGGCGATTTCATCAATGCGGTCGTCGCGTTCGTCTTGGTCGCAACCGCGATCTATTTCTTCGTGGTCGTGCCGATGACGGCGGCAACCGCGCGCTTCTCGAAGCCTGCCGACACCGTCGCGCTGCGGGAATGCCCGGAGTGCTTGAGCGAGATCCCGCTCGCCGCGACGCGCTGCAAATTCTGTTCCGCGCCGAGTGCGGCGGTCGCCGGCTAAGGGTCCGCTTCGCTTAACCTGACGTAGACGACGCCGAACGGCTCTTCGGCCACGAGTGCGAACGCCGGATGTTCCTCTAGCACCGCGCGTGCGACGGGCGTATGGTAGAGTACGGCGAGTTCGGGCCGCCGCTCGCGCGCGAGCCTCGCCGCGACCCGCGCGAGCAGCACCGCGTCGAACGGATTGTAGAGGTAGACGACCAGCGGCCCTTGAGGGAAACGAAAGGTCGCCGCGTCGCCGCGAACGATGCGCACGTCGCGGCAACGCAAACCTGATTCCGCGCCCTTCGTTCCGTCGCTTAGGGCGGATCCGTCGTTCGCAGCGCCCGCTCCGTCGTTTTTTGCGGCGCGCATGAAGCTCTTGGCGTTGTCGCGGGCGATCGCGACGAGAGCCGGCGAGATTTCGACCCCAACTACCTGCCGGAACGCAAAGCGCGTCGCCGCGAAAACGGCTCGGCCCATGCCCGCGCCGAGATCGACGAACGTCGCCCCCTCGAGCGCGAACGGCACGTGGTGCAGGAGCCGTTCGAGGTCGCCGACCGGCGTCGGTTCGTAATGGGTCGCGTGCGCGAGGCTCGGACCGATCGCCTCGGGATCCAAGTCGCCGAGGAACAGGAGCGCTTCGGTCACGACGCCGTGCACGGCGTCGAAGCGTTGTCCCGCGCGGCGTCCACAAACGCGCGCCCCGAGGGTCGAGCGGTTCGCGTTCACCGGCGTCTAACGCTCCGATATGCCCGAAGGTCCGCAGGTCGCGCGCTATGCCCGGCTGCAAAACGACATCCTCGCCGGGAAACGCGTGCGAGCCGACTCACCGAACGGGCGCTCCGAAGACGTCGCGGCCGCGATCGACGGTCTCCGCCTGGCCGGCATTACGGCGGTCGGAAAACATCTTCTCTATGATTTCGGCCGCGAGCGCTACCTGCACGTTCATCTCGGACGCTTCGGAAACTTCGATGACGGACCGATGCCCCTGCCCGCCGTTTCGGGGATCCTGCGTTTTCGGCTTTTTACGACGAAGCACTGGTTCGAACTGCGCGGCGCGATCGCGATCGAGCTTTTCGACCGCGCGATGCGCGAAGCGCTCGAGGCGCGCATCGGGCCGAACCCGCTCGATCCGGACGCCGATCCGCTGCGCGCGTATGCCAAGATCGTGCGAAGCCGTTCGCCGCTCGGGCTACTGCTGATGGACCAGTCCATCGTCGGTGGGATTGGAAACATCTATCGCTCCGAGGTTCTGTTTTTGAACGGCGTGCATCCGCTTCGCGCGGGCTCCACGCTCGAGCGCAAGACGTGGCGAGCGATGTGGAAAGATCTCGCGCGGTTGATGAAAGACGGCGCGCTCCACGGCCGCATCGTAACGACCGCGCCGGCCGAGCGCGAACGGAAAACCGGCGCCGTTCGTCGCGGCGACCGCTTTTACGTCTACCGTCGCGACGGACTGCCATGCCGCCGCTGCGGAACGCTGATCGAAGCGGCCGTCCTGGGCAATCGCAACGTATTTTTTTGCCCTCACGATCAGCTCTTTTCACCTGGCGAGGTCGCGTCGGGCAAAGTCGCGCCGGGCGAAGCTGCGCTAGAAGCAGCATCACGCCGCCCGAAGAGACGATAGCGATTGCGCGCGATCCAGTCGTAGACCGGGTCGCGGTAGCGCGCCGGCAGGGCAAGCAGAGCGCGCGCGAGCGTCCACGGAAAGCGCAATTCCGCGGCGATCCGTAGTGCCGCGTCGCTGCGTTCGAAGAGGTGCCCGTCTTGCGCGAGCACGATGCTCGCCGGTGCAGCCGGAGTGCGGCCGAAGCTCGCGAGCAGCGCCGCCGCCTCCGGCGAATGCAACGGTTCGAAAGCGAAGTGACCGTGCGGATCGTTCGCCCGCACGAAGCGCACGGAGTTCGAGCACAGGTTGCACGTGCCGTCGAAGAGGATCGTTGCGGAGGTTCGAGTTGTCATGCTTCTACGACGCCGGAACCGGCTGCTACGATGCCGGCGCCGGCAATTGTGCCCCGAGCGCGATCTTCGCTTCGCCGAACGCGGCGATGACGCGGGCGTTGAGTTCGCGCCGGAATTCGAATTGCCGCAGCGGCGCCGTGCGCACGGAGGCGCGCACGATCGCCCAGTCGCGGCTGATCTGGTCGATGCCGATCCATTCGAGCGGCAAGGTCACCGCGCCGCGCCACTCCTCTTCATTGGCCAACTCATCGACCGCGGTGCGAACGAGCTCGATCGCTTTGGGTACGTCGGCGGCGGGGTCGACCGGAATCCGATAGTCGACGCGCGACCAATTTCGCGACTGATTGTAGACGACCGTCACGGCACTGTGCGGAATCGTAACCACTTCGCCTGCCGCGTCGCGAATCTGCACGATGCGCAGCGAAAGATGCTCGACGATGCCGCTCGCCGCGTTGATCGTGATGTAGTCGCCCACGGCATAGTGATCTTCGAAGAGCACGAGCGAGCCGTTGAGGAAGTCGCGCACGAGGTTTTGCGCGGCGAGCGAGAGCGCGATCGCGGCGAGGCCGCCGATCGTGACGACCGAACCGATCGGCACGCCGATCTCACCGAGAATCGCCAGCAGCGCGACGAAGACGAGAATGAACGTCTTGAAGCCTGCAAGCGCCCGCGCGATCGTCGGAATGCGCAACAGCAGGCGCGCCCGCTCCTCGGAATCGCCGGATTGCCGCTGCTCCCAGGCGCTAGCGATCCGCGCGATAACGATGTCGAGCGCGCGATTGAGCAGTCCGGTGAAGGCGATCGTCGACGCGACCCGCAGCGTCCCGCCGACGAGTTCTTGCGCGAGCGGCGTCGTCTGCGGGAACAGCGTGAACGCCCAGGCGGTCGCAGCGAACCAAATCGCGACGAGCGCGTACACGAGCACGTCTGCGAGGATGCGAAAATCGCGAATGCGCCGCTCGGGTTCGACGTTCCGCAAGGCGCGTGCGAGGAAGCGTCGCCGGGCCCGGTGCGCTTGCGTCGGGTCGGCGGCGACGCGTTCTTCTCGCGATTCGCTTGCGCGGGCGCGTTCCTCGAGTTCGGCGCGAGCCTTTGCCGCTTGCCGATTCGCGAACGCGACAAGCGGCCAGACTGCCAAAGAAAAGAGCGTGAGGCCGCCTGCGACCCAGGCCACGAGCACGACGCTGCGGCGCTCGACTGCCGGTTGGCGGCGCTCGAGAGCGCGGATCAAGGCGCTCTGCAAAATCGTTTGCCATTGTGAGGCGCAGCTATCGACTGAGAGTTGATTGTAGCGCGCGTCGACCGACGTGACGGTGACGATCGGCAGCGGATCGCTATGCTTTGCATCGACGGCTTCGAGCGAAGAGACGTCGCCCGCGTTGCGCACGTGCACGCGCAGCGTCGCCGGATCGTAATCGGTGCGACTGCCGCTTCCCGATCCCGTGGTTGCGAGCAACTGCGCGAGGGTCGTCTGAACGTCGCTCTGCCGCAAAGCGATCGGTATCTGCGTCGCGGGCGCGTTCGCAGCGGTCGCGATGTGAAACAGGGTCGTCCCGTCGATGACGATCGGGGCGGCCAAGTAGGCACCATCCGTTTCGACGGTGCCGGCACTCGGCGGGGCCGAAGGAAGGGTTAGCTGTGCGACCGTTACGCTTGGCCGGGCGATCGTAGCGACTGCGGTCCCGTTCGCGCTGAGTACCAGCACCCAAAGGGCAGTCGCCGCGATTCTGTGTTTTCCGAAGCGCTCTGTTAGCCGCGTCACTGCAGCCGGACGGGTTCTCGAGCCGAAGATTCGGAGGTGAAAGGCTGGAAACTCGTAGCGGCGTTCGTAAGCGCTGGATTCCTTTGGTGCTTCATCGCGGTCGCTCCCTTTGCCCACGCGACGAAGCGAACGTCGACGTACCTGACGCAGGCGGCCTTCGCCGAACCGCAGTTGGCCGCGTCCGTAACCGCTCTCGGGCTGCGAAACGGCATCTCCGAGGGTTCGGCCGGGATTGACGCGGGTGGCTCGGCCCCAGGGCCTCTTGCCGCCTTGCGCCTCGTGGACCGTTCAATGGGCGAATGGCAATCCAAGAATCCGGTTGACCGGTGGGCGCCGCGAACGTACCTCGCCTTGCATGACCTCTACTTCAGATTTTCATGGAACATCGGCCTGCGAGGCCGGCTCCTGCTCGACACCCTGCGATCGGACGGCACCCGAGCGGTTTCAGCGCTTCGGGGAACACCAACGCCGCTACCCGAGCCCTAAGAGCGCCTTTCGCCACGAAGGATGCGTCGGGGCCCAACCGGTCGCCCGTAGCTTTGCATTGGAAGCGCCGCGAGAGCGCGCGTTCCATTCGACGAGCGCCTGGCCGAGCATCAGCTTTGCGGCGAACGGCGGAACGGTCTTGGGCGTGGGGCCGCCGTACGCCGCCGCAAACTCCGCGATCCAGACGCGTGAAGCCGCCGGCTCGTCGTCGACGACGTTATAGGTGCTCGGCGGCAGGTCGAGCGCATGCAGCGTGGCCTCCGCGACGTCGTCGACGTGGACGAATGACGTGACGCCCGCGCCGGTGCCGATGATGGGATAGCGTCCGGTCGCGAGACGTTTGCCGAACGACCCCGCTCGATCGTAGTACGTCCCCGGCCCGATGAGCGATCCGCAGCGGAGGACGACGGCTCCGCTGAGCTCGAGAGCGGTTTCGAGTTCGATCAGAGTCCACACCGAGCGGCGAATCGGTTCGGGCGCGTCGAGCCAGAGCGGCGTGGTTTCGTCGGCCTCGCCCGGACCCGGTTCGTACCAGAAAGCGACGGTCGAGACGATCGGGCGCGCCCCGGCTGCTGCGGCCGCCCGCGCGAGATGTTCGCCCGCGTCCTTGCGCGCCCGATCGTTGCGTTCGTAGGTCGCGCGCAGTCCCCGTGGCCGGATCTCTTTTGGCAGCGATGTGACGTGGCTGATGACCGCGTGCGGCTTAAGCCCATCGATCGCCGTCCGCACCGCTTGCGCATCGAAAAAGTCGACCGTCGTCGCGGGCACTCCCGGGGGCAACTCGCGGTGGCCCGGCCGCACGAGTAGCGTGACGTCGTGCTTTGCCGCGAGCAAGCGGCGAACGGTCGGAGTGCCGATCGCACCCGTGCCGCCGGCTATTGCGATCCGCACCGCGGAAGGCTACGGCGATCCGCACCGCGAGGCTGAGGCGATCCGCACCGCTAGGCCCCGGCGGCGACCGATCCGGCGGAGGCGCGTCGCTGATCGACGGCTCGCGAGAGCTCCGCGAAAATCGGCAGCGTTTCTTCCCAGCCGAGGCACGCGTCGGTGACGCTCTGCCCATAGGCGAGCGTGCGTTTCGGCGCGACGTCTTGCCTGCCCGCGACCAGAAACGATTCGAGCATGATGCCGGCGATGTGCGGATCGCCTGCGGCGATTTGACCCGCGACGTCGCGGGCGACATCGATCTGCCGTTCGTGCGCCTTCATGCTGTTGCCGTGACTCGCGTCGATCATCACGCGCGGCACGAGGCCCGCTTTTGCGAGGTCGGCGGAAACGGCTTCGATGTTGGCCGCATCGAAATTCGGCGTCTTCCCGCCGCGAAGAATGACGTGACAGTCGTCGTTTCCGGCCGTCGCCACGATTGCCGAGCGGCCGCTTTTCGTGACCGAAAGAAAATGGTGCTCTTCGCGTGCCGCCTTGATCGCATCGATTGCGATGCGAACGTTGCCGTCGGTGCCGTTTTTGAAGCCCACCGGGCACGAGAGCCCGGAGGCGAGCTCCCGGTGGACCTGCGATTCGGTCGTGCGCGCCCCGATCGCTCCCCAAGCGATGAGATCGGCGACGTACTGCGGCGAGATCGTATCGAGGAACTCGCTGCCTGCCGGCAAGCCGAGCGCGTTGACGTCGAGCAAGAAACGCCGCGCGATGCGCAGCCCTTCGTCGATCGCGAAGCTGCCGTCCATGTGCGGATCGTTGATGAGTCCCTTCCAACCGACGGTCGTGCGCGGTTTTTCAAAGTACACGCGCATGACGATTTCGAGCGTTTCGGAATAGCGCTCGCGCGCTTCGACCAAACGCGCCGCGTAGTCGCGTCCCGCGTCGACGTCGTGAATCGAGCACGGTCCGACGACCACGATCAGCCGGTCGGAGGCACCGTGCAGGATGGCGTGGAGCCGGGCGCGCGTTGCGAACACGAGATCGGCCGTCTTGGCCCCGCAGGGAAGTTCCGCGAGGAGTTGGTCGGGAGTCGTGAGTTCGCGGAGGCCGCGAATCCGGATGTCGTCGGTCGGCGTTGCCATACGAGTCGCCATATCGTCTCGTTCGCGCGAGCGGCGGGGGTGCGCCTTCGCTCGCGCTCGAATCGGGCGGAAACTTTCTTTCGCGCCGCGGCATAGGGTAAGCGTTGCCTGCGTGCCCGTGCGCCAGAGCTGGCCGGAGGACGGAACGATGGAACCCCTGGACTTTACGATTGCCCCGCCGCGAGGAGCGCGTGAAAAGCTTCTCGGCCTCACCTTCTTGCCGCGCACGATCGATAAGATGCGCGCCAACCTGCCCGGAGGTAACCTCAACGGCTATTTTATCGATCTTCCCGACGGCTTCAGCACGTATTTGCTCAAGAAGATCGGCGTCGATCAGGCCGCGCTGCAGGCTACCGTCGCTAGCGCGCAGAGCGAAGCCGAGGTCGTCGCGTGGATTTCAGCGCATGCCGACCTCAGCGACGTCGAGGGTCTCAACGCAAAACTCGCGGCCATGACGCGCGCCCGAATCTCCGAGGAAGCTCAAGCGCGGGTGCTGGTCGTGCATCCCGGGCTCGAGGAGCACCCCGAACTACAGAACTTTTACGATATCTTCGATTTTGACGATGCCCGAGTCGCGGCGGCGCGGACGTGACCTGCGCCGGCGCAAGAGCTTAACGCAGCCGCGCGCGGTGAAGGACTTCCCGAGCTTCGAGAATCTCCACGCGCTCGGAGAGTTGGCGGACGACCTCGGAGAGCGTTTGCATCGAGCTCTGGAGGTCCGCAACATCCGGATCGGCCGGAATGATCGTTCGGGTCGTGCTTTTGAGGGAGAACATCGATTCGTCGCCGGTCGCAACCGAGACCAGCGTCCTTACGAAACCATCCTACCCGATCCCCGCGAGCCGCGCACGGACCTGGGTCACCGGGCGGCGATCCCTCTGGGCGCGGCGCCCTACTTTTGTCGCATCTGGAACCATGGTTGACGTCATGTCCTCGGCTCACCCTGCATGTAGCCCATTAAGAGACGGAGCGGTTGATGAGTACTGAAGTTCTCGTCCGATCCGGAATGCCGGCATCGGACGTCGACCCGTTTTCATCCGAGTCGCTCGCGGACCCGTATCCGTGGCATGCGGCCGTCCGCGACGCGGGACCGGTCGTCCGGCTGGCGCGCTACGATGTCTGGGCGATGGCGCGGCACGCGCAGGTCTATGCGGCGCTCGGCGATTTCGAGACCTATTGCTCGAGCGCCGGCGTCGGGTACGCCAACTGGCGCAAAGAGAAACCGTGGCGACCGCCGAGCATCATCCTCGAAGCCGATCCGCCGGTTCACGCGCACACGCGGGCGGTTCTCGCGCGGGTACTTTCAAGTAGCGCGCTACGCCGCATGCGCGAGACGTTCGAGCGGGCAGCGAAAGAACTCGTCGAGCGCCTGGCCGGGCGCGGCCGGTTCGACGCCATTGCCGACTGCGCCACGGCCTTTCCGCTCGAGGTCTTTCCCGACGCGGTCGGGCTGACCGAAGTCGGGCGCGAAAATCTTTCGCCGTACGGAAACGCGGTGTTCAACGCGGTTGGTCCGGCCAATGCTTTATTCGAGTCGGCGAACGTCGACGCCGCGCGGGTCGGTCCGTGGATTCTCGCGCAGTGCCGGCGCGAAGCGCTTTCCGCGAGTGGCCTCGGCGCGGACGTGTACGAATCGGTCGACCGCGGCGAGATCACCGCGGACGAGGCGGCGCTGCTGGTTCGCTCGTTGCTCTCAGCGGGGCTCGATACGACGGTTGCGAGTATCGGCAACGCCCTGTACTGTCTTGCCTCTCACCCCGAACAGTGGGCGTTGCTGCACGCGAACCCGGCTCTGGCGCGCGCCGCCTTCGAAGAAGCCCTGCGCTTCGAATCGCCGGTTCAACATTTCTTTCGCACGACGACGCGCGACGTTTGCGTCGATGACGTGAGGATCGGGGCCGGGGAGAAAGTGCTGATGATCTACGCGGCTGCCAATCGCGATCCGCGCGTGTGGGAGGATCCGGACCGGTTCGACATCACGCGGAAGGTCTCGCGCAACGTGGCCTTCGGCGCCGGCATTCACTTCTGCGTCGGTGCGATGCTCGCACGCCTCGAAGCCGAGATCTTGCTCACGGCGATGGCGCGCCGCTTCCGCACGATCGAACCGGCGGGCGAACCGGTCCGCACGCCCAACAATAGCTTGCGCGGGTTGCGGTCGCTGCCGGTTGCGGTCGTGGTGGCGGATTAGTCTCTTTGCTGCGCGGAACTTAAGCAGCAAGCCCGCGCCGTTCTAGAATGCGATAGCCGATCGCTTCGGCGACGTGGGGGACGGCGATCTCCGCGGCGCCGGCGAGGTCGGCGATCGTGCGGGCGACGCGCGCGATGCGGTCGAGGGCGCGGGCGGAGAGGTGACCTTTTGATGAGGCAGCGCGTAAGATCGAGGTTGCGCGTTCGTCGAGGGCGCAGAAGACGCGCACGTCCGAGCCGGTGACGGCTGCGTTTGCGTTGTACGGTTTCTTTGCGTAGCGGCGAGCCTGAATCTCGCGAGCGGCTCCGACGCGGGTCCGGATCGCTGCCGACGATTCGGCGGCCGGGCCTGCCAGCATCTCGTCAAAGGGAACCCGCGCCACGTCGACGTGGAGATCGATCCGGTCGAGCAGCGGGCCCGAAAGTTTCGCGACGTACTTCGCAACCGCCGCGTCGTCGCAACGGCAATCGTTCGCGCGCGTTCCGCGAAATCCGCACGGGCACGGATTCATGGAAGCGACGAGCGTAAATCGCGCGGGATAAACGAACGTGCCGGCAGCCCGAGCGATGGCGATCGTGCCCTCTTCGAGCGGCTGGCGCATTACCTCGAGTGCGGCGCGCGAAAACTCCGGCAACTCGTCGAGAAAAAGCACGCCGTTTTGGGCGAGCGAAATCTCGCCCGGCCGCGGTGACGGGCCGCCGCCGCAGAGCGCAACTTGTGAGATCGTATGGTGGGGCGCGCGAAACGGCCGTGCGGCTACGATTCCGGCCCCGTCTTCGAGCGCTCCGGCGACGCTGTAGATCTTTGTGACCTCGAGCGCCTCTTGCGTGGACATCGGCGGCAAGATCGAAGGCAGCCGGCGGGCGAGCATCGTCTTTCCGCAGCCGGGCGGGCCGACGAGCAGCACGTTATGATCTCCAGCCGCGGCGATCTCGAGCGCGCGCTTTGCCGCGGATTGGCCCCGCACGTCGCGAAAGTCGGCAGCCGCGTGCAAAGCGGGCGCGCGGTCCGGCGCCGGCGCAGCCGCGAACCGGAATTTCGCGCCGTGACCGAGCGCGAGTGCAACGGCGTCGTGTAACGCGTCGAGAGCGTAGACGGTGAGGCCGTCCACGAGCGCCGCCTCCGCGGCGTTGCCACGCGGAACGGCGATCGCGTCGAAACCGGCGTTGCGGGCGCCGATCGCCATCGGCAGCACGCCGCGCGTGGCGCGCAGCGAACCGTCGAGCGCGAGTTCGCCGAGCGCCACGAAACGTTGCAGCGCGAGCGTATCGACCTGTTCGTCGATGGCGAGCAATGCGAGGGCGATCGCGAGATCGAACCCCGGACCGACCTTGCGAATGTCCGCGGGCGAGAGGTTGACGAGCACCCGGCCCGCCGGGAAACGATAGCCGGAATTTGCGATTGCCGCGCGCACGCGTTCGCGCGATTCGGCGAGCGCGCGATCCGGAAGCCCGATGATGGTGAGGCTCGGCGTGCCGGCGGCGCTGTCCGCTTCGACGCGGACAACGTAGCCGTCGACGCCGAGCATCGCAGCGCAATGCGCGAGAGCGAGCACGTGTCTTGAGTCCCCCGGCGATCCTTCGCGACGGGGCGTTCCGGCGGCAAGGGGAGACTTTCGGCCGCATTCCCTCAAAGTCGACCGCTTCCGGCGCTGCTCCGTAGAGGCGTTGGCAACGGGCTTGTTCTAGCTCCCGTTATGAAGGCGCTTCGATGTTTCGTCCCCGCTCTTGCGTTCGCTTGCCTTGTTGTGCAACCGTTGCTCGCCGCGGCCAACGTGCCGGTGTTCATCCGCGACGCGACGTTTCCGGCGAAACCGGCGCCCGCCGTCCACTCCCGAATGCACCCGGATCAGGGGGGCAATGTGAACATCGGCTCGGGCAATACGGTCACGGCCGATCAGAACATTGCGCGCCCCAATGAAGCACCGTGCGTTGCTTATCTGTTCACGAACAAAACGCTCACGCCGGTTACGCCGCTGACGTTCACGTACCATCCGCCTCCGGCGTGCCCCGGGCCGTACGCCAAAATTGTCTTCAACGGAAACTTTAGCATTGCAGCGGGCGTGCTGCTCGACCGCACGGTGTCGCTCGAGGTGAACAACGTGCCGCTATTCGTGGGCACGACTCCAGAACCGTCCCCGACGCTCGGGCCGTCTTGGCACGTCGCGCGAGACGTGACCGACGAAGCCGCCCTGTTCACGCTGAAAGGGAGCGGCGAGGCCGACATCAAGGTGGTGAACGCACAGGATACGGGCGCGATCACGGGCTCCGCGACGCTCCAATTTTACCCCGCCGTGCCGCCGGCCATCCCTGCGGCCGTCTCGCCGGACCTCGTCTACGCGTTTCCGAACCTTGCCGGCGGACCGCAGCCGTTATCGACGGGCACGAGCGTGCTCCAAGCGACGTACACGCTGCCGACGAACGTCGATAGCGCTTACCTCGACATCTACGCGCAAAGCCAAAACGTCGACGAGCAGTTCTTCAATTGCGCGCCGAGCAATGTCGCAGCCGAGCTTTTCGCCTGCCCGAATGCCGCGATCCGGTACACCGAGGTAACGATCGACGGCGTACCAGCCGGGCTCGCACCGGTCTATCCGATGGTTTTCACCGGCGGCCTCGACCCGTATCTCTGGGCGCCGATTCCGGGCGTCCAGGCGCTTGAATTTCGACCGTACCGCGTCAACTTGACGCCCTTCGCCTCGCAGCTCGCGAACGGGTCGCCACACACGATCGCGCTGTTCGTTCAGCACGCGGACAATTATTTTCAAGCCTTTGGAACGCTGCTCGCGTATGAAGATCACGGCTCCACGACCGTGACGGGGGCGATCACGAACAACACGCTCAAGACCAACTCGGGCGAAACGACGGTCGAAAACCTCACCCTTCCGCCGTCGGTGGACGGTACGATTGTAACCTCGGTCGGACGCACGTACGACATCGCGGGCAACGTGAACACCTCCACGGGCCTCGTCTCGACCGATGTCTCCGGCACGATGCAATTCGCCAATCACCAGGCGTACGCGAACGAGTCGACGCTGCCGACGGGGACGTTCACGTCGCAGGCGACGACCGTCGCCACGACGATCGTTACGACCGTCACGCCTGCGGGGACCGACACGCTCAAAGACGTCGTCTCGTTTCCACTCAACGAATCGATTACGGTCGCGTTCGACGGATCGGGCAACGGAACGCGCCTGACGACGCTCGATCAGCTCTTCCTCGAACAGCGGGCCGACGTCGGGCTATCGCCTTCGGCCAGCTACGAATCGAACGAAGTGCGCGCGACCGATACCGCAAACTATGCGAACAGCGTGCTAACGGGGAATTCGAATCAAGCGAGTTCGCAGCTCTATGAAGCCGAAAGCATGCTCGGCAACCAGCTCGTCAATTGTTACGTTCAGTCGATCGCCGCGGCGAGTAATATCGTGACGGCGGTCTCGCCGCCCACGTGCAACCAGTTCGGGGCCAAGCAGCGCTTGTCGGCGTTGCTCGGTCGCTAGCGCCGTTCGCCCGTTGCCTCCGCGCTGACCGCGTCGCCCGCGCCGCCCGCGAGCGGAAGATTCCCGGGCGGCAAACTCTCGCGCATGTACGCGGCGACTTGGCGCAGGTCGTCGCTGCGCGTTTCGGTCGCTCGCCAGACGAGGCCGATCCGGCGGCCGGCATCGGCGTCGGCGATATCGCGAAACGCAATGAGGCCGTTCATGTCCGCGCGCTCGCCGGTCGCCATCAACGGTAACACCGAGTATCCCTCGCCGGCGGCGATCATGTGGCGCAGCATCTCGAGGCTGCTCGCAAAGCGCGTATGCGGGTCGAGGCGGCGCACGTGGCAGAGTGCGATCGCCTGTTCGCGCATGCAGTGGCCTTCCTCCATCAGCAGCAGCCTGCCGCGCGGCAGATCGCGCAAGCGAATTTCCGCGCGCGCCGAGAGCGCGTCGTCGAGCGGACACGCCAGCCGAAACGGCTCGAAGAAGAGCGGTTCGACCAAAAGACCGTCGCCCGCTACCGGCAAGGCCAGCAGCGCCGCGTCGAGTTCGCCGTTGCGCAGCGCTGCGAGCAATTCTTCGGTTCGCCCCTCGCGCAAGCGCAGATTGAGCTGCGGGAAACGCGCGCGGCCGCCCGGGAGAATCGCGGGCAGATAGTACGGTCCGAGCGTCGCGATCACGCCGAGTCGCAGCGTGCCGGTCAGCGGTTCGGCGCTGCGGCGCGCATCGTCGAGGAGCCGGCGCGCCTCGCCGAGCAAGGCCTCGGCCTGCGCGAGCACCGTGAGTCCGCGCGCCGTCGGGTCGACGCGCCGTTTCGTGCGTTCGAAAAGCGTCACCCCGAGGACGCCCTCGAGCTTGCGCACCTGCTCGCTGAGCGCCGCTTGGCTCACCCCGCAGCTTTCCGCGGCGCGGCCGAAATGGCGTTCCTTACCGACCGCGACCGCGTACTCGAGGTCGCGTAGAGAAAGTCCAAGGAGGCGGCTCGACATGATCCCGTTATAATCGGTTTTCCCTTATAAAATCAATGGTTAATTCGATTTTACTTGCGAAGCCAGCCGTGGTAGCATCGAAGCGTCACCCTTTTTCCATCCGGGACGACGTATGGCAAAGACCGGGCGCGGCGCAGCCCGCGGTCTCCAGGTCGAACGCTTCCCCGCCGTCCGCCGATGGAAACGGTTCAATGCAGCCTTGAATGGAGCAAGTATGATCGAAACGGATCTCGAGAAAAACGGTACGTGCCCGGTAGTTCACAGCGTTCCAAAGGGAACGCACATGCCGGCGGGGATGCGGACCAACCGCGACTGGTGGCCGAACCAGTTGAACCTCAAGGTTCTCCAGCAGAATTCGCCCCTGGCTAATCCAATGGACAAGGCGTTCAATTACGCCGAAGAATTCAAGAAGCTCGACTTGGACGCCTTAAAGAGGGACGTCTACGCGCTGATGACCACCTCGCAGGACTGGTGGCCGGCCGACTACGGAACGTACGGGCCGCTCTTCATTCGCATGGCTTGGCATAGCGCGGGCACGTATCGCACCGGTGACGGCCGCGGCGGCGCATCCTCGGGTACGCAGCGCTTCGCCCCGCTCAACAGTTGGCCGGACAATGCGAATCTCGATAAGGCGCGCCGGCTGCTCTGGCCGGTCAAGCAAAAGTACGGCAACAAGATCTCGTGGGCCGATCTCATGGTCTTGGCGGGCAACTGGGCGCTCGAGTCGATGGGATTCAAGACGTTCGGTTTCGGCGGCGGCCGCGTCGACGTTTGGGAGCCCGAAGAGCACATCTACTGGGGCAGCGAAGAGACCTGGCTCGGCGATAAGCGCTACTCCGGCGAGCGTCAATTGGAGAACCCGCTGGCGGCGGTCCAGATGGGCCTCATTTACGTGAATCCCGAAGGACCCAACGGCAATCCCGACCCGCTGCAGTCGGCGCGAGACATTCGCGAGACGTTCGCGCGCATGGCCATGAACGACGAAGAAACCGTTGCGCTCATCGCGGGTGGCCACACGTTCGGCAAGGTGCACGGCGCCGCCGATGCGTCCAAATACGTCGGCCCCGAGCCCGAAGGCGCGAGTATGGCCGAGCAAGGTCTCGGCTGGAAGAACACGTTCGGAACGGGGAATGGCGACGCGACCATCACGAGCGGCCTCGAAGGCGCCTGGACGACGAGCCCGGCCACGTGGGACAACAATTACTTCGACAACCTCTTCAATTTCGAGTGGGAGTTGACGAAGAGCCCGGCCGGAGCGTCGCAGTGGACGCCCAAGAACGGAACCGGAGCGGGGACCGTCCCCGATGCGCACGATCCGGCAAAACGGCACGCGCCGATGATGCTCACCACCGACCTCGCGCTGCGCTTGGACCCGGTCTATGGGCCGATTTCGAAGCGCTTCCATGAGAACCCGGCCGAGTTCGCCGACACCTTCGCACGGGCGTGGTACAAGCTCACGCACCGCGACATGGGGCCGCGTTCGCGCTATCTCGGTCCGCTCGTTCCCACCGAAGAACTGCTGTGGCAAGATCCCGTTCCCGAGGTCACGCACGAACTTATCAACGACTCCGACGTCGCCGCGCTCAAGAGCAAAATTCTTGCAGCGGGGCTTTCCGTGTCCCAGCTCGTCTCGACGGCTTGGGCGTCGGCGGCGAGCTTCCGCGTCTCGGATAAGCGCGGCGGCGCGAACGGCGCACGCCTCCGCCTCGCCCCGCAGAAAGATTGGGACGTCAACGGGCCCGCGCAGCTTCCGGCCGTGCTCGACGCGCTCGAGAAGATCCAAAAGGAATTCAACGGCGCGCAATCGGGCGGCAAGCTCGTTTCACTTGCCGACTTGATCGTTCTAGCGGGATGTGCCGCCGTCGAGCAAGCCGCCAAGGCCGCGGGGCACGACGTCACGGTTCCCTTCACCCCGGGCCGCACGGACGCGTCGCAGGATCAGACCGACGTCGATTCGTTTGCGGTGCTCGAACCGGAGGCGGACGGCTTCCGCAACTACCTCAAGACCGCATACACCATCTCGGCCGAAGAGCTGCTGATCGACCGCGCTCAACAGTTGACGTTGACCGCGCCCGAGATGACGGCGCTCGTCGGCGGTTTGCGCGTCTTGGGGGCGAACGCCGGCGGATCGCAGCACGGCGTCTTCACGAAGCGTCCCGGCACGCTGACCAATGACTTCTTCGTGAACCTCCTCGACATGGGCACGAACTGGAAGAGCGTTTCGGACGCCGAGGACACGTTTGAGGGGCACGATCGCGTCACGGGCGAGCGGAAGTGGACCGGCACGCGCGTCGATCTCGTCTTCGGCTCGAATTCGCAGCTTCGGGCGCTCGCGGAAGTGTACGCTTCCGCGGATTCCAAAGAGAAGTTCACGCGCGACTTCGTGGCTGCTTGGAACAAGGTGATGAACCTGGACCGCTTCGACCTCGCCTGATCGCCAAGGCGAACCGGCCCTCGGGGCGCGGCCAAACGGAACAACCGTCTGCCGCGTTTCCGAGGAAGACATGCCCGAAAAAAGGGGAGGCGCATTGCGTCTCCCCTTTGCGATTCGAGCGTTGCGAAGCGCCGAACTCTCCACAAGTTGCACAGGGCCGTGTCGCGGAATGTGGATAACGTGCCGAAACGCCCATTTAGGAAGCTCGTCCGAGCCTTCATCCTACTTGAGAAGAATTACCAGTAACGCCGGCCTGGCCGTCTCGGCCGGTGGGCGCACGTCCTGCCAGGCGCGCGGGCGCAGGGCTCGGCGGGCGCGTCGAAGCATGAAGCGCGGCGGAGGTACGCTGTTGTTAGAATCCGCACGAATTTTTGCCGCATGTGCGGTGCTCGCCGCGCTCGCTGCGTGCGGTTCGAGTTCCGATTCGTCTTCCTCGGCCTCGAGCTCGGCCTCGGCATCGGCCTCCGCCACGGGTTCGCCCTCCGGCACGAGCGCCGTGGCCGATGCGAGCGGCGGCGGGCCCGCAAAGACGATCGGCGTCTCCATTCAAAATCGCGAGGCGCAGTTCTACGAGGAGATGGAGGCGGGCATGAAGGCGGAAG
>Ga0116227_10005322_pt1 | contig 27191 bp, 19 predicted proteins | sample S1TSphgellanicum_FD_89693 | JGI IMG/M metagenome (GOLD analysis project Ga0116227, IMG submission 89693) | Host-associated microbial communities from peat moss isolated from Minnesota, USA - S1T2_Fb - Sphagnum magellanicum MG | ecosystem: Host-associated > Plants > Peat moss > Unclassified...
CCTCCTGTGAGGAGTTGCAGATTCTGACCTTTCTGAGACCCCATTTGAAGAAACCGCACTCTTGTCATCACCCTTGGAGCTATCTAGTTCTTTTTCAAAAGAACTTTCCTCCTCAGGTTTTGCAAAGCTTCCAGTTACATCTGGCATCACGGTTCTTGCTGATACTGCATTCTCAAGTGGTCTCCCCAGAGTATCCTCACTAACTAATCCTGGTTGTGAAGCTCCTTGCCACTCCAGGCCTGGCATCTTCTCTCAGCTACGGTGCTACAGACATGTATGCTACAAGAAAGCACATTAGCTTTTTCTTGGAAGGGACCAGAATATAGCCAATTTACACAAGCACCAAGAATTAGGCTGGGCAGAAAACTGATGACAAATCTCAAAGAGGTTTGTTGCAAGTTGTAACAGAACAATTGGAGAAAATGAAAATCATAGAATCAATGAAAAATCACAGAACTTAACTTAGTCCAAAGCTCAGCTGCAAACAGTTTCCTTTCCTTTGACAGTTGTAAAGATCTCACCCATTGCAGCTACAGACTCTGAAGAGGACAGCACTGGGTGCTTTCAGAAACAGACTTTGAAGCTCTTGCAACACCTCAAAACCCAAAACCCAAAACCTCAGATTCAGCTCCAGTGAAGCTTTCCAATGCACAAAAAGCAAAACTTTTTCAAACAAAAGAGGTTTTAGCTTCATAACCCAAAGTTGTCAGTCCATGCAACTGGAACCTTGAATGGGCTTTTGCTCGAAATTTAGATCCTTCAAGTCTCTGTATTCCCTACAATTTTCACAACTCAAAATCTTTTTTGGTTGTGTGTTCATCTAACCAAAAAATTCCATACAAAAAACACTTGAAGAAAGAGAACGGGTCCCTTCTGTACCTCTTTCCCCAACTTCTTGGGAAGGTACCCATCAATCTTCCTGGAACTGGAAAGAGCAAAAGAGAGATTGTGCTTTTGGCTCTCTGGAAGAGATTTGCACATGCGTCAACAACAGATTGGGCAAGCTTTTTGGGGGGGGAAGATTTTGGTACCAACTTCGTCACCTTGTTTCCAAAGAAGCATCATGAAATTCTGTTTTTGCTCATCAAGTGACACATGATTGCAAAGTTATTTACGTAACTCCTAGATGACAAGAGAAATCTGATCTTTCTCTTTATTTTTGGACATTCTTTTGCTAGAAATGTGATCTTCTTTTTCTGGGGCCACTCTTTTGCTTCCCCTTTCTGCTGTCATTTTGGCCAACAACCTATAACAACATGATATAACACATGATCAGTTACTTTCCAACTGACTTGTGAAGAACTTTTGAGGCTTTTGCTTTGTGTCTTCATTTTGCAGAATTTCCCAGTTTTGATGTTTTTTCACTGTTTGCACAGAGAAGCTTTCAAAGTTCTAGTGAATTTCACTTCTAATGCTTTTTTGCTGTGTGTTTCCAGAAATTGCAAGAGAGTCCCACTTTTGATGCTTTTGCAGTGTGCATCCAAAATTTGCAAATTTTCCAATCTACTCACGAATCACTTCTAATGCTTTTGCTATGTGTTGGAGAAATTGCAAATTTTCCCAGTTTTGATGCTTTTGCTGTTCAACTTTTCATTCTTTTGCTGTTGGCTTTGTGAAATTGGAAAACTTCCCAGTTTTGATGTCTTTTTTGTTTTGGCTGTTTGCTTGGTGAAACTGCAGATTTCTCACTTTTGATGCTTTGCTGTTGGCTCTGTGAAACTGCTAATTTTCCCAAAGTTTGATGCTTTTGCTGTTTGCCGTCTGAAATTGCAAATTTCCCAGTTTTGATGCTTTTGCTGTTTGCTTACTGAAATTGCAAAAAGTTCTCTCAGTTTTGATACATTTGCCAATTTGCTTAAGTGAAATTGCTGAATTCTCTCACGCATGTTTTATTCAACAAAAATCAGTCAAGGCTGCAAAATCAAAAAAATTCACATAAAACAAAAAAAACCAGAGTGTGAAATACATCTTAAGAGTATGAGATTAATTTTACAGGGAATTACAAATCACATACGTACTTGATTTCCTCACGAAGCAGTACTAATAACTACAAGCAGAAATCACACATGGTATCAAATTTTGAATTGCAGTACTAAGGTTTCTGACCACGGCAATTATGTTTTCAGGTTTTCCAAAGAAGCTCTTGTGCTGCAAATGCTAAATCATCTAAACAAAACATGAGGGTATTGTAACAACAGGAAATGCTGATTGACTGAAAAATCCATTGAAACAGGTTGAAAAATCCCACCACCCAAAAAACCAGAACGCCATTGTCCATCATCTCCAGTAAAGACATGAGAAATTGTGGATGCACAATTGTTTGGAAAACATGGAGGAGGAGAATTATTGTGGTATAGAAATCTCCTTTTGACATGAATCAGCTATACTTTCCTCCTGATGGGTTTGATGCTAAAGATTAACTACTTGATCACAAAGCTTGTAATTTTCTGAATGCCAAAATTTGGGAGCTCTTCTGCACTGAACTTGCTTGTCAGAGGTGTCTACTGGTGTTTCCATGTATCTCTCCAACCTTTGAAGTCATACTATAGGATTTCAGCTCAAAAAGCTCATCCAGTATCAATGTTAACTTATGCAGGTATTTCAAGTGCATTTCCTCTCTCTCTCTCTCTCTTTCTAATCCTTGCAAATTTGCTTGTCCAACAATGTGGTATGAAATAGAAACTTAAGCAAAGATATGTCAAAGATATCAAGTCACAAAAGCTAATCATAGAATCAAAACCTGAACCACTAAGTACTGAGTTGTAGACTACACATTATCAATTCAACAAATTGATTGATGCTCCAAATTCAGGACACCTACAATTGTGCAATATCCCCTACTACATGGCAAATCAGAGCCAAGCCCTTCTTTGCTTTCGCAAAGCAGCAAAAGTGTTAGGCTCTGAATTACCTAAAGCAGCTTAATTTACATACATAAACTTGAGCACTACTTGAAACAAAAAAAATTAGCTTAGTGTTCACGCGGAGCAAAAGGTTCTTCAAAGAGGGAAGGAATAATGCAAGCCAGAAACTGCAAGAGCAAGAAGGACATGAGTCCGTCGTCGGCCAGAGATGGTGAATAGTGTATCCGTCGTGTCCATAACCGTCCGTGTTTCCGCAAACGCATTCTGCGGAAAAGCACACCTTCGTCTTCTTCTTCTTCTTCTTCTTCACCAGGGACTCATCTCTCTCTCTTCTCTCTCGACTTCAGAAATCCGCGGATGCTGCGAGCTTGCGAGCGCACGCTGGCTATGGCGGCACATCCACTCCGTCTCGCCATCGTTGGGGACGTGGTAAGCATCTCTCTCTACAAGCCGAGATTTCTTCTACTCGCAATCTTGTTCCGCTCGTGCACGAAAAGAATCAAATCCAAGGAGACGATTGCAATCAATAGTTTGTTGCTCTATTGCCTTCTCCGTGCTTTCGCTTCTCTGGTTCTGGTGCCTCGAAACCCTGGCCATCGCTATCCACGTCTCTCCGCAGGTGTTTAAAGAGATGTCGCTTGCACCAAGAATCAAGCAAGTCCAAGGATACGATCGAATTCAATAGTTTGCTTTCTAGTCTTCTTTTCTGTTTCCGCTTCTCTTGTTCTGCGGTCTCGAAACCCTGGCCATTGCCATTGACATCTTTCCGCAGGTGTCAGAAGAGATGTCGTGACACAATTGCTCCTTGATTCCTAATTGAGCTCGTCGTAAACATGATTGTGAAATTTTTCTTTCGTTTTTGAGAGTCTCTTTGGTCGATCGTTGCTGTATGGATTTGGGAAGAAGATATGTTTTCTCTCTGAATTACTTGCTTGCACATTATGATCTCAGTATCGACTGCATAAGAATCAACCAGACAGCTAAATCCTTTGTCAAAGTTTGCCAGAATGCCTTTGCAAATGTGCGATTTTGGTTACACAAGTCTGGTTTTCAGTTGTGGATTCATAAAGTGTATCTCATGGTTTGTATCTGCCATTGTGTACAAAGGTTTCATGCTTCAGTTTCTTGTCGTGTTGATTTTTGGATCAGCTTTGGTGTCAAGGTAGCTAAGTGATGCAAGCTTTTGCTTCATCTTTTGTACTTACTTTGTTGGTGAATTCTCAGATGCTTGATGCTTGGAATCCAAGATATCTCTCACTTCTGTAATTCTCCGATGTGTGATGCTTGGATCACCCCTCAATTCTGTGTTCTCAGATGTGTCATGCTTGGAATTCATGATTGCCTTCACTTCTGCATTATTGTCAGATGGTTGATGATTGGAATTCATGGTTGCCTCTCACTTCAGCATTATTGTCAGATGCTTGGAATACACAACATTCACCTCTCATGTCTGCTTGATATACCACTATTCATTGAAACTTGATTAATTCTTCAGCATCACTGTTTGGAATTTAGTGCAACAGATGTGATTGGCATAAGAACTCGAAATTACTTGACATTGTTTTACCGGTTTGTGTTGCAGCATGATGACTGGAATGCAATCCAAGATGCCAAGGCACTCCAATTTCTGGAGGTATGAAACCAATCATGTGTGATGGCATTCTGGCTCCTGACCTTCACTACTTGCAATTACATCTAGTGGAAGTTCACAGCCATTGTCACAGGAATCAAAGCTTTGTAGAATTCAACATTCAATCTTCTGTTGTTTAGAGCACAAAGAATTGGAAGTGTTTTCTGGTACTACAAAGTCAGGAATGTGCTTGAAATTGGAGAATGCAGTTCAATGCACAGGATCATGACCTCACACATTTTCACACCAAGCTTTGTTTGGTGTAGATACCATTGAGTGATGCAAATGGTGTTTGTTTATGTGCAGCCAGATCTTGTACTATTCACAGGTATGTTCCTCAATGGACACTGTTTCCAATGACTCCTTCCTATGCAGATGAGTTCTGTGGGTTGTCGCCTTTGAGGTTTCTAGGGTTTTTGGTCTACTAACTCAATTTGGCATCTTGGGTTGTGATGGTGCTTGTGTAAGGGCAGGAGATTTTGGAGAGGAGAATGTTGAACTGGTGCGAGATATCAGCAATCTCGATTTTCCAAAAGCAGTTATATTAGGCAACCATGATGCTTGGTGGTCAACTTATAAGTTAATACACTTTCTTTTAACTTCCTTGCCAAATTCAGGTTTAAAGCTGCAGCTGACCAGTTGTTCACGGCTTCACTTTGATCTGGTGTTTCAGAGAGCAATGCATATGTTCATGAGATCTTGGATTGCCAGCTTATTTTGTGTTCTCCTTGTTTCTTGTTTAACAGTCTTCAACTTGGATGCAGTGAAGGGGAGAGAGATGGTGTGCAGGCACAGCTGGATTTGTAAGCCTTTTTCACTTGTTGAGTTTGGGTGTCAAAGGTTTGTTGCATGTTGAGAAATGCAAACACCAGGTCTGTAGAAGGAATTTCTTTGTTCAAAGGTGTTGATTGATGGATTTGACTGACCCAGAACTTAATCTAGAATACACACACTATTCCACGGGATGAAAACAGAACACTTGGTATCTGTTGGAAGCCAAATTGGTCCTGTACCCTGAGAAGATTTGCTAGAGTCTTTACATGTTCTTTTCATTCCACCTAAGGCACAAAGAAAATACTGTGAGTGTGTAAAGTAATGATCATGCTTGCTCAAGCAATGAGATACTTTGTCACTGTTGAGTCTTTGTGTTGTGTGCTCACCAGGCTTGGCAAGGCACATGTGGGATATAGTAGATTGGATTTTGCCAAACTGAAGTTAAGTGTAGTTGGAGGTCGACCTTTCTCAAGTGGTGGTCAATCATTGTCTGCTCCCCGACTGTGCAAAAGAAGGTTCACCTACACTGTTGATCATGTGGTTGCCTTGCTTTCTGTCCATTTGCCATTGTTGCCTGGTTTGGTTGCTCATAGGCTTTTTATTGTGACCAACCCTGCGTCATAGGTAGTCTTTGCAGATATGCTGTAAGGAATCTGAAAGAAAGTGCGGAGAAGATTACGGCAGCTGCACTGCAAGCACCACCTGAACATTCCCTTGTGTTTCTGGCTCACAATGGTCCAGCTGGTACTCATCTCTTCTTCAGTTTTCTATTTTTATTCCAAGCTACACAACAGCAAGCTCACATTTGCATGGGAAAAGCATCTAAGCTGAATCTATAGCAAGGAAGTGAATGAAGTTCCAAAGTTTTGTAAATTAGGACTGTTTCATGCATGTAGTGGTCACCCTACCTCGGCTTTCTAAGGTCTACCCAACTGACTTTCTAGGAGCTGTTCAGATCAGCCAGCAATCCTGAGGAGAAGGGATTGGTTCAAGGGTGTGCCAGGGCTTCCAGCAGAGGGTAACCTGGATGTTAATATGAAGATCAAAGGTTAGCCAGGATAGTTGGGAGATGATACTAACAAAGCCAGAATATTACAGAAGATGTTACTAATGAAGTTTTGTGTGATGATTTACAGGGTTAGGGTCACAGTCTCATGACATTTGTGGGAAAGACTGGATTCAAGAAGGTGGAGACCATGGTGATTCAGGTATTGGACCATTGTAAATATATTAGTTCAGCCCATACAGAGAAGGTAACAACATCCAACTGCTGACATTTGACAATCTCTGAAATTCCCATTTGGATGGCAGATTTGGAGAATGCAATAGCTGCTGTGAAGCAGAAGGGACTCAAAGTACCATTGGTCGTGTTTGGCCACATGCACCAGTCTCTACAACTGGGGCCGATATTGGAGCGCACGATGGTGGTGGTGGGATCAGACAGGACTGTGTATCTCAATGCTGCAGTTGTTCCAAGAGTCCGATACAAAATGATATCACAAACTGGCAGCTTGCACAGGAATAACTTACTGGATGGAGTTGGCAGGTTTGGAAGGGAAGTAGAAAGCAAACATGATACAGAGCATTCAGGCACTTCATTGGCAGGAGCATTGCACAGACTGGACTTGGGCATTGGTATCACTGAGCGGCATTTTGTGCTAGTGGACTTTGATGATGGGGAAGTGAAGAAGATCAAAGAAGTCTGGGTTGCCATAGGGGATGGAGCATGTACAGATGAGCAGAAGATTTTGTATTCAAGTGATTCAGTTCCAGCTTCCAGTTGAATTGCAGCACTTGTGTTACATCACTTCTTCCAGATCTCTTCAATTAGGGCTGCCGTGACCAATCTAAATGAAGAAGCATGCCCTTTTAGAGAAACCATTGCCATTGTGTTCAGGGTAGCTGAGACTCCACCCCACCTTGGCAAATGTGGGGTAATGTGAGTTTTAACATCTCCTGTTGCAAAAATGCAGATTATGTTTCAGCATTGTTTCTTGAGTGATAGCCAACATCATGACTGAGTCTTCCTGTAGCATCTAGAAAAGCAAGAGAATCTCAGGACTCGTATTTTTGTAAAATTGTTTGCATAATTATTGTATAATTGTGACTTCTCCTATTGCCTGTAGTTGATATTTGAATTGTATTTTGCATGCAGTAGTCTAACAATGGCAGATGAAAAATCTGTAAATTCACTGCCATTTTCCCTTGTCTTTTTCCCATAAATGTAGAATGCATCAGTCAACTTGAGGAACGGGATTATTGGATTCTAATCATACACTGGCTGATTTGATTTAAGAAAATTACAGAATTTCAAATTGCCCTCTATCAAATTATGGAAGTAGTGAAATTTATGTCTGAAAGTTTGTAAGTTGGATTTTAGGTGGCAATCGTAGGAATTGTAAGTGAGACAAGGGATGTGCATACAACTTTTTAATTCTCTTAGGTTCCTTATCTTTGCTAGTCTCTCTTCTCTTCCACCCACAGTTTGCTGTTATGGTGTCTTGAAATTTGCTCTGAAATCTCCTTTATCTTGTTACATTGTAAAGCACTCACCATCTCCTTGTAGTGGATGGGCAGGATGCCTTAAATGGCATAATCTTCCCTGCACAGCATGGGCCTGTACAGAGGCCCCTTACATATCCTAGGCACCTTTGAACATGCATAAGGTGCCTCCATATGGGCATGCACCTCATGCTTTACATTGTGTAACGCCCTTGAAGTGGGGCATTATACCCTGGACCTTGGGCTCCACCCTCAGTATACAAAGGGAAATGACCTGCTGTTAGGGGAGTATCCTGCACATAATCATGATTTCCAGTAAGGTTGATTGATTTGTAAGGAGAGCTCTCATGCTTATGCAGATGTGTTAATGAGCTGATGTTCTCATCCTTATAATTGACATGAAACTCCCTGGTTTTGCAAGTCAAAAGAGTTTATGAGTCAGACATGTGATATCTCAATTTCCAAACTATATATACCATGGTGCTGTTGAACTTTATCATGTTAACGAGGAGGTTTTTACTTGATACATTCAGAGAATGTCAGCAGAGGCTTGTTGTCACAGTGAAGGCTCTCGCATTTGATGCCAGAAACAGAGGATTAGAGATACCCTTCTGGGTGTTAAATCTGGAACGTCTGAGTTGAATTGGTGCCCTGCAATGTTTAATCTGCAATCCTCAAGAGTTGCACCTAGAACAGCAAAGGCAATGCAGAAAAGCTCAACCAGAAGTTGTGGACCACCTTCTAGGCTGTGTGGCAGATGTGCCAGCATTCCTGAATGTGTTGAAGAACATCAAATGGCCACATTTAAGGCATGCAATGCACACATTCTGATAATTATCTTCTGCTTGATCACTACACAATAGTGCATTGCAAGATAACTGGAACTTGTGCAGAGTGCAAACCTTCCATTGTAGCTTTTGAAGTTCCACAGGCTTGGTAAGCTGCTGGATGTCAGACTATGCTACCTTCACTCGTGGTCTCTAGTCAGTGATTGTAACTACAAACAAAGAAGGTCCATTCCTGTGAGACATAACTGGAGAAAATTTCTACAGCAAAGCTGTCAATGCTTTCAACACTTTCCAGACAAATCTGGTTCTGCTTCAAGGATGTCAATTGTGTATGATGATGGCATTGTTGGCGGGATGTGCAACTCCAGAGGAAAATTAGAGGTTAATTCAGTCACTGCAACAGATGAAAAAAAAAAAGCAAACTTCAAGGAGCAATGTAGTAACCAAATATCCCTGCAAACTGTTATTCAACTGGTACCCATTATGGACAAACAGAGGAATTTATAAATGTCATCAACTCATACCCCTTACTGCAGACAATGATTAAAGATAGGCTTGCTGAGCTGCATCCAAGTCTGCCAATGGCAAACGAAAAAAATGATCAAATCTTGCCATCATACAAATTTAAAAGATCAACACCCAATTTGATGGTTATAAGGTGTGATCCAATTCTTCCAATCTTATGAACTGAAAAGACCAACACCCAATTTCATGGTCATAAGTAATAAGGTGATATAAAATCTTTCCATCTTACAAATGGAAATGACCAATGTCAAACTTCATGGTTATAGTGTGTTGTCAAAACTTTCCATATTAAAAATGCAAATGACCAATAACAAGGTTCATAAGGTGTTATCAAACTTCATGGTTACAAGGTGTTATCAAAGCTTTCCATATTAAAAATACAAATGCCCAATAACAAGGTTCATAAGGTGGTATCAAACTTCATGGATATATATATAAGGTGTTTCCAAAGCTTCCCATATTAAAAATGTAAATGACTGATAACAAGGTTTGTAAGGTGTTACCAAACTTCATGGAAATAAGGTGTTTTCAAAGCTTTCCATATTAAAAATGCAAATGACCAATAACAAGGTTCATAAGGTGTTATCAAACTTCTTGGATATAAGGTGTTTTCAAAGCTTTCCATATTAAAAATGCAAATGACCAATAACAAGGTTCATAGTTATAAGATGCGATTTGATTTTTCCATACTACAAATGGAAATTCCTGATAATCAATTTCATGGCTATGTAGTATTTTTTTAAAATCTTACCATCCATCAAATGGAAATTCCTGATAATCAATTTCGTGGCTATGTAGTGTTTTAATAGAATCTTACTATCCATCAACTGGAAATGACCAACAACCAATTTGATGGTCATAAGCTCCAGAGTCCAGAGGAGCTTGCCAACTGCAAAAACTCAAACAACATAATGGTTGAAACTTTGCACTGACAAAAGACTCTTAACTTAAGCAAATTTCAAAATGTCAAGATGATTTGGTTTCTTTGGGGGAGTGGGGCCTATAATGGGTCCGTTGATAACTACCTGACCTTTGCATTTAACAGAATAACTAATTTAGAGGTCGGTCCAGTAATCAATCAATAGAATCCATTCAATGAGAGCATAAATGAGCCCTTCTTCCCCAAAGTACCTAATTAGTGCAAACTTTACTACTTTTTGATGTTCGTTAGGATCTTGCCACTTGGTAAAAGTCGGGGCATGTGTGCTATAACTTAGGAAGATTTCTGAAAAGGAAATTGACACTATTGGGTGTTGCTTAAAGTTTATGGAACGCCTATGATTGGGAGTTTGAAGAAAAAAGTATTTGAATTCAATCTCAATCAATCACTGCAATTTATTTATAAACTCTACATTTAAGACCACAACTTTTAAGTCCAACATGTTTAGAAAGCAATAAATTGTGCAAAACCCAAAGTTGGGAAAAACCTTGTCACCTTCAATGAGCTTACGAGGTTTAGCTTTTCCAAGCTAAATATGCTACTAACCAGGAAGGTTCAAATTTACTGTAGCAACATTTTTGCTTAGTGTATTTGTAGATATGTTTTTAGAGCATCAAAACTCATGGGCATTTAAAAAACAGAATGCTCCCCTTAAGTATCAGCATTCTTTTTTAGTAGATACCTTTATGGAGTGTAAAAACTTGAGGGCATCGCCATATAGGAATGCTTACCTTTATGGCATTCCATTTTTTTAATGCTGACCTTGATTTTTTTTACTTTCCATGATACCCAGTGGGTACCAGTTGATGGACTAACAAATATGAGAGAAAAAAGTAACAAATACAAAAATGAGCAATGATCTTTAGGACATTTAAAGACATAAGGGCGAGCTTGATCAGATTGGGGCCCATGCTCAGCTCCGGAGAGTAAAGCCCACCTACTTGGGCTTTACACTTAGTTATTGTGCTAAAAAACATGTGGGTTCACCAAAGGACACAAACTTCAGTGGTTAGTATAATTTGGGTCATTGTTTAAATGAGCTTGGTTTAATAATGTCCTAGATGTGGTGTATTTAGGAGACAGATTTTGGAAGGGTTGAGTTTAGGTTGAATGCTGTAATTAACTCAGTTCCCAGATCAGATAAAAAATTTGAAGTTCAAAGGCCTAGGTGACACTAATGAGTTGGGAGATGCCTACTACCTGGTTGACACTCCATCTAGAACAATAGTTTTAATGTAATTAAGAGAAGATCTACCCAAACTCAGATTGTGAGCCTCTACCAATGTCTACAACATCCAAAATAGTATGAAAGATATTTCCCCAACTTAACATAATAATTTCATCCATAATGGATGAAATGTGACAATTCACAAACAAACTTCATCCATGTTCACCACATTAAATGCCGTATGAATTACCTTAGCAAATACTCTTGACCTCTTCTATAAGTAGATGCTGTAAACAATTTATTGGATGTCATTTAACCGTAAAGATTTGTTGCCACCAAAATCTAAAGTGAACAATATTTGGTTAAAACAATTGTTTTTTGTTTCTGACATTTATATTTTAAAAAATAGTAATGTTTGTTTGTTTGTGGCCTTTAGACCTAGATACAAGCCTATCTACCTACCTTCCTCCTTCTACAAACCCACTCCATATACATCAATTATCTAAAAAAAGGGTTCGAGGGAAGCTTTACACTCAACACCATTGCACCAGATTCAAAAGGCTACCCCACATTGAGTATAAAAAGAGTGCCACGAAAACAACACTTCAAATTCAATCAACACACAAATTCAATTCATCTTCAACTTCAAATCTACTTATGTAAACATTTCTACCATTAGACCACGTTCCCCAAGTTCAAGGCTACAACATACTGTCATCTACAACAAGTGAATCTAACATGTTTTAAATGAACTCATGTCTGATGAACACTATACATGTCAGGGTATTGGATACTACACATTCAAATCGGCCTCACATATTGATCATGTATGTGTATATGTCTTTTCATCCGTGCGAAGGCTACATCCGGGATGTCTCTTGACATGGAAAAAAAATGTGAGCACAAATTCTTAGTGGCTAAGCAAATTTCACCAACCAAAGATACGATTTAAAGTTACATCAAATATGAATTTTAGGACAAATTGTAAGTGTACTTAATGTGTATCACATATATGAAGAACGCTACTGGCTAACATAGCACTCGACAACTTCAAGAAAAGCATCTGTATGTCATCAACTTTAGAACGTTCGCATAAAAATGTAACAAGCCAACTATATATTCATCAAAAATTGAATCCAAAAGAGTGTAAAAAATGGGTACTACAAGCAACTTACCTCATTATTGTTAACTAGAAAGAAAATGGACATTGATGAAAATATTTGTTCCATAAAAATGAAATAACATATATTAGATTAAAGAGTGCTATAAAAGAATTTTGTAGTGTCCAAAATCAAACAAATTCAATCTATTTTTTCAATTTTATTACGCAATTTCAGAATTCAAGAAAGTTTTTCTCATTGAAGCCTGCAACGTCTCACCAATTGAGGATGTGCCATATGGGTTTTTTGATTTTAGTGTTTTATAACACAATATGACATTAGTGGTCAAACAAATTCACATGTGCAAATTGCCAAGTTAGATTTGGGATATTAATGAATATTGAAATTCATAATTTCATAGTGCAGTTGGAATGCTTGGGAATTATTTCCTTTATGTACCACATTTTTGCCCTCCACCCACTAAAATATCTTTTTCTAATTCATTATAGGGCACCTATCCAAATATTTCACCATAGCACTCCACTTGCCACATAGTATAGTCCTTAACATGTGAAAGTTGAAATTGAGCTTCAAGTACTCTTACATGTGGATTTGACAAAGGCCAAATATCTTAGATATATTTATTGGCCTCGCCTTGGTAGACAAGGATATTGTGTTTAGATTCATTATAGAGTATAGTAGCTTAAGGGACCTTGGCCCCTATGTAAAAAGGTCTATTTTTATAGGAGGATTTTTGAAAGATGATATTTTGGCTTGTGTTGAAACTTGAGATTAGTTATAGAGTTATAATATCTTGAAGGATTTTGGTTTCTTCTAGAGGATTTTTTGAAGATTACATTTTTGCATGGTGAAATATTTGAGTTTCCATCATTATTTTGTGCCTTAGATACTTTTTAATGTAAATGGCAAGGCTACACAGTGTGAAACGCCCCTTGTTCCAAAACAATTGAAACATCAAAACAATTGGTCCCTTACACATGTTTGCAGGTAGTATTATAGACCTTAAAAGTAACTCCACCAGCAGTAGTTTAATGGTTTGTGAACTATGATTTGGATGAATTTCAATGAAGTTCATGCTTGAATAACATGAAAATAAGTTCAACACTTAAATATCTACAAAGTTAGAGGGCTTCTTCAAAAGGGGCAATAAATAAATATGATTGACTTTCATAGGACAATCTTGATGATTAGCCCATAAGGGAGGCATTGAACTGATCCTCCCAGTGCAATGTGAATTGTCCAGAATTTCATGTGTTGTGATTGGGGTTGAAAAATAAATTGCAATGAACATTGGTAGAGTCCCATAAAGAAAGGGAGAAGGGGGGCTCTCTGTGTGTGGATCTACTTTTAATATGGAATGGACTTTTCATAAGAACTGTAATGGGGAACTTGACTAATTAAATAGAAACAACATAGCCATGAGAATATTATGACTTCTATAATTCCATTCCTGGATTCCAGCTTTTTCTTATGTGTTGTGTGTATTTTGTTTTTCTAATAGTTTGTGGATGCACACATTTAAATCTAATATCATTTCTCAACCCTCTAGAGTTTATTCAAAAAAATTGTTCATGCTTCAACACATAAGGATGGAACTAGCTAATCACAAAATCTCATCATAGATGAAGGATCTTTGTAGATAAATTTTGTGCTTTTTTTGTTTCTACTTAAATGAAGCAACACAACTTTTTCTTTAAAGGATAAAAAAAAAGTGTTCCCTTTATTGTCTGCATGATTTATGATTTGTAAAATCAACCAAACTTCCACTAATGGTTGAGACTATGCATCAATTATTTTGTTGAAAAAAATTTATAGTGTTGAATTCTCTTCATCCAAGATACCAATTATGACTCTTTTCTAATATATTTGATTGGGAATCAGAGTTGCTATGAAACTAAATGGGTACTTCAGCAACTCAAATTGCATTTGGAAGTAATTGTATTTGATGTACCCATGTCATAGATTCAACTTATATGTATTTCAAAATTATAATGATTCACGATGTCAACAAAATGATATGAATTTTATGACATTGGTTCAATTCAACAAGTCTTTCATATTCATAAATGTGCGTTTACGTTTAATTCATCTATAATTCTTTTTCCAAAGTTCAGCATTGTTGTGAAAGTTGTCATTTATCTTGTTACCAATCATTTTATATGTACATTTAAATTTTCTTATGTCCGAAGTTGTAAACTTTCTTTGTGGTTTTAATGGAGTTCTATTTCTTGGGAGCTGTATGCTTCATCCTTGAGTTTATCATATTCTTCTATATTAGTTCATGTGTTATGGAAATATATGTGTAGTAGTAGATTGTGGATGATTGAAAAATCAAAACACATGCACATTTAAACTTACTTAAAATATAAAGTTGTAGCTCAATGATAGTGTATTATTTTCACCCCCTTAGCTTATAATCTCATTCTTAGTACATTACCTGTCTATTCAAAATGCATGGCAAAGAAAATATAATTAGTTCAACTTGAACTTTTAAAGCATTTTCAACTTAAGCAACGGGTTATATTTAACTTCATGATATCAAGTAGAATTCAAAAGACGTAATAAAGTATGTATTATAAACACATTAATTAAAGGTGCAAAAAGCTTGTGAACGAAGCTTGATAAATTTAATTTGCCCATTTATAAGACAAAAGTCTCAAGAAAATATAATTAAGCTGCACAAATACTAATACCAGCACTTCATGTTAAATTTTCCCTAGAAACAAATCACAATGAAAGTGCAACTGGTGTGGAAACATGTTGTAGGCTTTCTGCTCTATGAATGTGTTCAACTAAGATGACATTGCCTTTAATTTCAACCAAAAATCTAAAGTTTCAAAGGGGTAGTATGTTGCAACATCAAAATGAAATCATCAAACTTGTTTAATCCTTTCTGAAAAAACATGAGGCAAAACATACGGTTTTTTTAGCATACTGCAACATGTAGGACAATCTATGTACATTTGATTTCAATTTTGAAACAAACCTTTGAGTAAATATGAAGAAGATATATCATTTTAACCTCTTACCATCAAGACTTTGGTTATCGTTATTATGACCAAAACAACTTCCAGTCGAGTATGGTATTATTGGATCTACTAGTTGCCCTGGTGATATCTACATGTGTAGCCTATATGTTGTGGAGTTGCTAGAAATCTTCTAAGGGTTATCTTTCCCCATGCCAAATTTTATTGAAAAAGAGAAGAGGCCAGGGGTGAGTTGAAGGAGCTACAAAAGTATAGGAAAGAAGGAGCCCTCACACTTTTTAAGCTTCCTATCCATCATCATTCCAGCATGAAAACCTCTGCACTTTCAGCTCACTTACCCACAACCTAGTCATAACTGGATGGTGCACTGATGGTGAGTTCACTTCATCTGGACCCAAGTGAACCCGCATCCCACTAGCACACCATGCAGGATGGATGGTATGTGGACATGAAACATTTTTTCATTATATTCCTGTCCTATAACTAACCATGGTGGTTAGCTATGTACCAACCATCCACATGCATCTACCTACCTAGTCAACCAAGTGCCTTACCTACTTACCCTCATATGTACTTAGTTACCCACTTACATTACCTACTTACTTTCCTATGATACTTACTCACTTTCCATAGGAAGTTTACGTAATAGTTTGAGTTGCAAGTATCAGGGTTTACCAATGCAGAACCTTGGTAGCTCAGTTGTGGTTCACCCACAACTGAGTCATACCCAGATACTTACTCACGTAAAATAGGTAGTTACCTACTTGTTTGAGTTGCAAGTATGAGGGTTTACCAAAGTAGAATCTCGGTACCTCAGTTGTGGTTCATCCACAACCGAGTCATAAGTGGTTTTTAATGGATGGTTCACTGCTGGGTGGGGCAGGAAAGAGTGAACCAACACCCACCAGCACACCATGAAGGATGGATGGTATGTGGATGGGTAACACTTTCTCATTGTATGCATGCCCCATACCTAACCACAGTAGTTAACTATGTATTGACCATCCACATGTATCCATTACCAACATCAAAAAGTCCAATAAAAAAAAACTGATGGCCGGAACCATCACATGGAAGACAAAAGGGAAGGCCAAAGAAAGGCTAAAAGATGCACTGCCCCCAGGAACCAAAGAAGAGACCTACCTACCTAGTACCTATCTAGTACATACCTACCTACCTAGTAGTCACCAAGGGCCTTTCCTACATAGTAACCACTGACATTCTATCTACATACTTATGATACTTACCTTTACATAGGTTTTGAGTGAAACCAGTCACAACGGAGTCATCACAGGTTTCCAAATGGGTGTTGTACTGGTGGACACTGGGGGCCACAGTGAACCAGCACCCACAAGTGCACCATCCACTGGATACCTGTTATGATTCAGTTGTGTATGATCCTCAACTGAGTTACTACCCAGTTTCATCTTGGTAACCCGTTCTATAAGAAGTAGGTCTAAAATATAAACAGGTAGGTAACAAAATAGGGGACTACTAGGTAAGTAGATAGTTTATACATAGTAGGTAGGGGTTGTTTCTACTACCTACCTACCTAGTTGGTAGGTAGTGAATAAAGCAACTGAGTTAACCACGATGGTTAGCTAGGGAACTGGAACCTTAAAACTGTTTCCTTATCACATATCATCCATCCTTGATGGTGCACTGGTGGGTGGATGGTTCACTGTGGCCAACACTGGGTTGCATAATCCCCTAAAGAACTGGTAGAAATCTTTTTGGTGTTTGTGGAGTGCACCTCACCCTCATTAGTATTTCTGCCACAATGGAGGAGGCAACTTACATGTAACATTCCTAAAAAGATTTGTGGAACATTATGTGTAAAGCGCCTCCTCTCCTTCCCAAACAAAATAGCAGCACTTAAAAGACTATTGGACCTATACACCCCATAAGGACCTTGAATGGGGTGGTTTTGGGAATTCGTGTCCTATGCTCAGCTCTCACCTCATGCCAGGCCCTCATTCCTAAAGTGATCTCATTCTCAACATAACGGTGCTAATGTGGCATTACACCATCGTACAACACCTCCTTATCATATCATGTATCATGCTGCCTTTTGACATTTTTGTTGCTTCCTAATACCTCCTTTTTGCGCAGTCCAGGTCGTTGGTTGGCTGAACCTCATAACACACACTGTTCTATGGCCAATAAGTTGTAAGGACAGCACTCACATGCAATGGATTATGTCCAATAACCATGAATAGTCGAGACACCTTGACTATTCATGATAACCTTCATGCTCTCACCAGTTACCTAGTGCTAATCCTTTCCTTATGGGCTTACGAGTTTGCTTACGAGTTTGTTTACTCATCACCTGTTGCAGACAAGGTTACTTAAAAAAAACACTCATTACAAGGAGTTTGGAGAACTTTACCACATTACCTACCGTGGTCCTCAGAAGGCAAAATTGGGAACCAGCCCCAACAAAAACAAAGTTGTTAATTTGCAGTCAAAAACCTGTCTAAGAGGCAGGCTCACAGAGAGACCATAACTGCACAAAAATTAAATTCCAGTTCTCGAATAGTTCAGATAAATCTCAGTTCTGGAACAGTTCAGTTAAATTCCAGTTCTGCAGTAAGTAGTTCAGGCCAACTGGTCCCATTGTTGCTCTTTCACTGGCAATCTGCACTTTCTGATCTACTTACTTTTCTCGTGACCTTTCTGCACTTGCAGTGTCATTCTCTTTGGAACTTATATACAGTGATGGAGAGCTGAAGAATGTTGCAAAACCTTCTCTATCTCTCACTACTCAAAACACTGCAATAAGGGGGTCTGCTTGGAAAGCTTCAATAAGTTAACCAAAACATCTGCTACATGCTCCTTCCTGTCCACTCTTCCAACTTCCTTAAACATACTCTTTGTGTTGAAGCTATGGGTGGCATTGCCAGTGATGTTTTCTGACAAAAAATTTTCATTTCTTTGACAGAAAATTCAAAGAAAAATTTGGAATTCTTTTTTCCTAGTTCTAAATTTGACTAAAATTTGAAAGAAATTGGGGGTGAAATTCAACAATTTTTTCATATGTATCACAAATTTGAAAAATTATTCCTGGTACATTCTTTGGTTTCAAGACTCTTTCAGTATTCATTTGAGTGTCAAAGTCTGGTGGTGAGCCTCCATAAAGTCAAGTGTAATTTATGACAAAGCTTTAAATTATCGAAATTGGTCATATATAGTTAAGTAGATCATCATCATGCATGTTGTTATTCTTCTACATCAATGATCAACGCCATCAACATGGGTGACTCATGGGTGACTCGTGCCACACAACAGACAACGCCTGTTATAAATACTCATGTTGGCTGGGTATTTGATTTTTCTCATAACCATCAGTTCTAGATATTGAAATTATAAAACCCAAATCGCAAGAATCAGCAGCTCAGCTTATTTCAAAAAACCTCAAAGAACTTGCAGGCTTCATGAAAGAACCATCAAAGAACCGGCGGTTATTTTATTTGGGGAGGGGGGAGGACCACCCTTGTGTATCAGAACTGGTTCTTTGATTTTTCGGAGAACCATGCATGGTTATATATCAGAAACTGGTTCTTCAAATGCTGAGAAGCATGGTTATGAACCCTAGGAACCAGTCTGATAACCATCATGGGTCTATCCCTGTGTTTGATAACCTCCAGACACTGATGAATTCCATCTAATCTAATTTTTGTACTCGGAGATTTTTTTCTAGCAAAGTTTCTTTCCCCTTAAAATTTACTACTTCAATTGCAGTAGTCATCATGCACATACATACACACTAGATTTGCAACATAATTTTGGGTCCTAAGTTCTTCTGTATCTCTAAACACAAGCCTAAGATACTAGAGTTATCTGCAAAGTAAGAAAAACCCAGCACCAGAACCCTGAGTTTGGTCACATAGAGGGTGAGATTCAAAAAGAACCTGCAAAAAAGTACCTTAGCATTCAACGGGGGACGAAACTCAAAAACCCATCAATTTTCGTGGTAAAACTGAGTTTCATCCTGTCTTTCCTTTTTCCTTAGCGCCTTCAGTGCTGCTAAATATATTTTCACTTGCTCCTGAGTCCTCACTGTAGAACTATTAGTTTCGAACCTTGTGCACTAAATGCTGAGTGAGTTTCAGCATTTCATACTGAGATTTAATAAAAATGTCTTTACTTTGCAAATACCACTGAAAGAGGGGATATGGGGTGAACGGAGGCCCAAAGACAGGGTGAAGACAGGGTTACTTCACAGATAACTCTAGTATTTATAAAATATCGTTAAAAGATATGTTGATTCAATGCACAATCTAAATGTGATTGCATGGATTGCAATGCCAGATGATAATGTGAATAAAACAAATTTGCTTAGCAACTTCTCGAGTGCACTACTCATAAGTCGTAACTTCTATGTTTAATCAATTCTTTTCTAACTTTATAAAATATTAGAATCATTTTGAGGTGCCAGAAGAGGGTCTAATTATTGTCCTTATTTAGGAATATTCATTGATCAAGGGGAATTTCCACATCCTGTTTTTATCATTAGAAAATCATTGAGTTTTCATCAGTATTTAATTATTTACAGATACGGTGGATTCTCTTCTGGAGTTCCAGACAATAGACAGAAAAAAATTCCTGCATAGAGAAGAAGGCATTCTTAATGCAAATTTACGAACTCATAATTCATGAGATTCATGAAGGAGTCAGGATATGCAAGCAATCCACCCCAAAGCACGAGTGGTCCGATCAATTTAACAACGACCCATGATGTCCCTATTAAGGTATTGTTATTAAGTGTGACATATTCACAAATCACAATTTGCATTGAATGGGGTTTGAACTCAGTACCTCCCCCATGAGATGATGGGACATCATAAGGTATCATTGTTAGTGATACCTTGCATGAAACACGACCTCCAGGTTCTTATTAGAGTGACAATTGGCCTTCTGAAAATTGACCTCTATGACTTTACTTTATATTTTATACCCTGATTAGGGTATCAAAATTATTTAAAAAGGGTCAAGGTTTTAAGTTAGGGTTGGGAAAAACTATTTGGTTTTCAAGGTTTAACATCCCAACGTCCAGATGGTTATTCCTTTTCACATTTCCAACTTGGGTTGAGTGTTGAGTGATGGCCATGTAGACTAATTTTTGGTTCGAACCAGGGTGATTCTTACAAGCTCTTTTCAAAACCCAACCCAACAGTTCTCACAAAAAAACTGGTTTGCACCCAAGTGAAGTAAGGGGCATGGGACACCAATCTTCGATTATAGATGCATATAAGACTTTAAATGGACGAACAACTTATGAATTTTGAGCTATAATTAGACATAGTGCTAATAGACTGGTAAGCATTGGTGAATACTTACTACAATTGATTATGGTTTTCATGAGTTCTTTTTGTTTTCTTTTCTGGGCCATTAAAAGGGTGTCAAGCAATTAAGCACCAAAGTCTCCCCCCCTTCATTATAGATGAAAATGAGAAATTGACTCCTTTGATGGTTTTGGGTATCAAGACTCAAAATTGAAATTAGGTTGTTATTTTGTTCTAATGCGGAGTTGACTCTTAAGATTAATGGATCTTCTGCTCTAATGAGATTGAAGTGAACTTGGGTCATTTTATCACTTGGTGGGGGAGTTTCATAAGTGGATGACACCTTCTTATAACTAGGACGATCAATGCAGTTTTGGTGATTAAATTGACAATTTGGGTTATTAAGTCGTGTCTTAAGGTTGATTGCCTTGTGTAATTAGCTCTTATTACAAAGTGAGGTGTTTGGTTTCATTACGCCTCCATAATCTAAGGACACACAAATCTTTCAAGCAGACCTTTAAAAGCTTTTGTTTCCAAGATAAATACATGGTTGTTCGATGGTTTTATTTCAATACATTCTATAATTGTGGATGGACATTTTGCATCCTGAGGAAAGAGATGCGATGTGCTATACAACAATTTGTTGAGGCCATAAAAGTTAAGTCATAAGCCTTTGGGATGGATGGGCATGATAAACATACAAAACCTTGTGGTGCATGGAAATTTGGATCAAGGTTTCTGACTTTTGCATGGATGGGCATGACAAACATACAACCTTGTGATGAATGGAAACTTGGATTGAGGTTTTGGACTTTGGGATGGATAGGCATGATAAATATACAACCTGGTGGTGCATGGAAACTTGAATCCTTTGGGATTCCCTCATAGTGATGTTGTCTTTGGCATGTTGTTCTTGTCATGTTGTCTTTTTGGCTTCTTGTATTTGGATGTATATAAAGTCAGGATAAATATATCTCAAGTACATTCTGCATACACAAATTGTTTTTTTTTGGGAGTTAGGTGTCAAACCTTTTGGACCCACCTCTATCAATCCTTCCTCTCATGGTATCTGAAGTCTATTAATGACCACCTACCCCATACATAGTCCCATAGAGAACTGGGTACAAAGGGGTACAAAATATGGGCTCAAAGAGCAAAGAGGAACCATTTTACTTGCCTTTTGATCCCATAGTCTTGCAACCTCTTAAACTCAATACACATACCAAAGGATTTTATTTCTAAAATAAATTTATTAAAAAGGAAATTCCAAGTGGGGGAAAAAAAATCTAAACCCAACCATTTAACATCTACAACTCATCGAAGAATAAAAAATATTCCCAGGAAAAAAATTATAAATAAAACAGTAGCTGGGAAGGAAAAATATTTGGTAAATTTGCTATGACAATTATTGGAGGGATTGCTCATATGGAACGAGTAGAACATGATGGGATTGTGTATCAATTATTCAACCTTTTGGCAACATAGCCAAAAGGCAACTATTTAAGTGGGTTCTGTTTCCATCCATCAAAGTAACTTCAATACCACTCCAGCTTTTAACTTTTGAAGGTAGTAATGAATCCCAGTGAACAGATCAGCCTGGCTATGGACCTGACAAAAAACAGAGCTGATAATTAATCAATAACAAATTATCAGGATGCATTCCCAAGGACCTAATTGAGAGTGCATATATTTGTTTTCATAACCTTCATGTCAAAGAAAAAAATTACTTCATTCTTCCTTCTAGGGTTCCAAAAGGGAAAAAGCTAAAACCCTAAACCTCAACCTGCTTTGAAGATACACAACACACTTGACATCCTCACTGGAACAGGGCCTTCTTCTCCTCAAGCCCAAAGCTGGAAATGTTGTTCAATATGATGTTGTTTACTTAAACCCTAAATATCGTCAAACAATGGCATCTTCTAAATGTTCTTTGAGATCATAACACACATGAACTTTGGTTGACCATATCAGTCTTTCCCCCTCACACTCAAAACTCCCAAGTTCAAAAGATAGTGAACGGGATCCTTCAAGCTCATATGTTACTTTCTAAGAGTTCTTTGAACTCATTGCACACATGAACTTTAGTTGACCATATGATTTTTTCCACCCCTCACACTTAAAATTCCTAAGTTCAACGTATAGATAACAAAATACTCAAGCTCATTGATTTGTAAAAAAATTTAATGTCATCTCAATGGACTTCTTTCTTGCATTCGTCAACACCATCTACAAAGTCATTAAAATCATTTGTCAAGGAGTCAACTCTCCCAATTGTTTTCTTGTCTCATGATAAGTATGCAAGATCGACTTGGGATTGTTTGCCCTCCATGGTAAGACAAGAATGAAATATTGTAAATTTAAATAGAATCACCTTTGCATTAAGGGTTACATGAAGATTTCATATGCCATCTTTTAACACCCATTCATGACACCTCTATTGCAAGGCGAGCAACAAAAGCAAAGAAATGGTCTTCAACTTGTGAATGGTATGAAAATTCAATGGAATTTGTTTTACAAATTCAAACCTTTGTGTACTATGTTTACATCTTATTGTTTGGTTCCAATTTCATCTTGTAGTTAAATTTCACAATATATGCAAAAAAATTGTTCCATTTCAATTGATTTAAAACCATGTGATGACGACATGTGATGGATATGCACAACACTTATTAAATAAATATAAAAATCGATTGCTAGGAATTTAACTTGTGGTTAAATAGGAATTTTGACTACATTCATGATCTAAATTCAATTCAAAGTTGAAAATGAATAGGAAAAATATGTATGGGTAAATCAATATATGGTGCAAAGTAATATTTTAAAAGTAGATTAGTTATTATAGTGTTGGCCTAGGTATCAGCTTAAGTCTTTATGTATAATCAGCATGCTACCCATCTTTGCCATCTCCAACTATAAATAATATGTTGAACATTAATTGTGTTGATAGATGAACAATTTTGGAATGAATTGGTCAAATTTTTGTTGTTCAAAATCCTTTGTAAATTGTTGACCAATATTATGTGAAGTTATTTTTCAAATGTAATTCAAAAGATTTGTGATCACATAACATTCATATTTATGAATATGGATAAAAGTCATAACTAAATAGGTGACACCTTTTTTTTTCTTGGACAAATATCAAAATATGATGAAGAGAATTGCATGTCATTAAAATCCCTTCCAATTTTCATTTGCTAATTTCCCAAAAAAACATTTCTTTAATATTCTATTTCCCAACGTTCATTTATGTTGTTTCCCAATATTCCCATTTATTCATAACATTGTTCTCAATAGCACCATTATTTGTCCCCTATTATGTATTAGAAGGTTTTGCCATTTTAACTTTCATAGAAAGACCAAATGTAAAAACTTGCAATCTAGAATGTATTTGTGTCATCCAAACTTGAAAAATCAAAATTCTGTAATGGGCCATCCCCCCTTGTACCAAAAATGAAAAATGTTAACTACATGGATTGTTCAATAAGTAATAAATACCTACACTTTATAATGGGGGTATTAGTCCAAGTTGAAAATGGTGACAAATTGCTTTGGAAATAGAAATTCCATGGCCAATGAAATGGTTAAAAGGGGGGTTAGTTTTTTCCTTTTGGGTTTTGGGGGTGAAAGTGGGATCAAATGATCAACCTTGGAAGTTCAAATGATCTAAGTAGCCTTTCACTTGATGCCTTTACAATAGTTTATAAACCTTTGTTTGGGTTTGAAATGAACAAAACAAAATCTCCCAAAATAGGGGGGTCAAAAAAGTTCATTCAATTTCATGTGAACACATATTGTTCCATGTCCAACCAAAATCCATTCTATAATTAAACTAGGTAGACTTTGTACACAAACAATATCCCTATTATTATAAAACAACGTGGAATTAATTTCAAATAATTCCATTGGCACAATTTGCCCTTCAAAAATTGAAAAAGTGAAAAGTGAGTATTTATTACCAAACACAAAGAGGATGAACAAGTGAAATATTTTGGCATAGGTTTTTTTGAAACATATTGACAAACGCAATTCAAACAATGTCTTTGAATTGAAAGTTTACAAATCCTAACTCCAAGATTTTTAAAACGATCATTTTATTTAAGTTACCATTGAATGATTACTAGCTTTGTGGTATTTGCCATCTTTTGAATTATCTCAGAGTTCTCATGTGTGAATGCTTGGTGACGGGTGGTTTTACCCTAATAACACTTATTGTTACCAAGTACCTAATAGGTGTTACTAATAAGGTTGCAAAGTTTTTGTGATATTGTTCCCCTTTAAATTTTGGAAAGTTGAGTAGTGACCTTTGTTTTTTTGTTGAATTTGAAGAAGTTGGAAGGAAAGTGGAAACTTGATTTCAACTAATTTTTTTCACTTTGTGCAATAAAAATAAAATGATAGGTTCATTTTCTTTTGAAAATCAAAATAATGATGTATGAGAATGATTTCCCCTTAATTGTTTTTCAATCATTAAATATCTATGGTTTAAATTATTTAATGATATAGGTCAAAATCTTGATTAAAATAATTTTTACCAAAACTTACATGTGTGTGATGGATGGTGTGTTGATGCATGTTAATTCATTCAAGGCCATGATGATTTTGCATGAATATTATTAAGTGGCATTGTGAATGGAAATAAATAAATTAGACTTGGGATACCACCAAAACCCAAACTAGAGGATTTGGTCATGTAAAACATTTTGTGTAAACATAACAACTAAGGACTAAATATTAGTTACTCAAGGCGAGATCATCAACCTAGTTTCAACACACACAGAAAAATTATGATGAAAGGTAAGGATTACAATGTTTTAAAAAAAATAAGAAATCCCATTAATCCAAGCAATTCAGTAAGAATCCTAAAATGTTACATGTGAATTTTAATGAAGGTTATCTTCCTTTAGTTTTGAAAATTGATTTTGCAAACTTCTTTTTTTAGTCATCATATAACAACTATGAAAAGGACATGTATTACTAAAGATCTTGTACAAGATGCAAGCATAAATCCCTACCTAGTAATCTTAATGAACATGGTTTAACAAATAATAAAACGGGTAGGTTATTGCTCCCACACTAATAAAAATCATTTGTTATTTTTTATGCTATCACCATAAAATTTGCATGAAAAAAAAAATTTGAAAGCAAGTTTAAAACCCCCAAAGTGAAGCTATTTGTTTATTAGTTTCACTTGTTACTAACACCATATGTTTAACATGTGAACAATAATTCAAATGCACATTTGACATTTTGAAAAGGACAAAAGTCCAATTGAGTATCTTTATCCCTTAAGGTTTTGAACACAACATTAATAACCTTAAGGGTGAAAATATGTGATGGCGAACTTCACATCATTCACCACCTATGTGTGAACATTCATGCACCTATTGGTAAATATGCTAATGGATTAATCCAAAGCTTGGAAAAACATTTTTTGATGTTTTTTTGTAATGTACACAATAGAATCATGGTGCTATAAAGTGAAATGTCCTATATTTATTTATTTTCATTTGGAAGAAGGGTATTTCATATTGTTGAATATTTGTTCATTTGGGACAAGATCTAAAACCTCTATTTTGTTTTGGACCATTAAAACATCTCCACTATTGCCAATAAATTACTTGCAAATGAAAATTTGTTGTGAATATTGTTGTGGGTTTTTGTTTTTTGAAACCCCATCCATAATATTATGCTTTGAATAGCTTATAGGCTTTGACATATTTACTCTTTTCATTTGTCAATTCTTTACATGATGTAGAAAAGAGGCATGGGTTCACCAAACGAATTTGTTGATGTCAAACATGATGTGAAGCTTTATCAAGCTTTGTTGAAATGTTGAATGGCGTCACCATTTTGATGTTTCATATTTTTTTTTAATTTCAAAGAAAGGGAATTTTTTTTTGAATGAGCTTGAATGCTAATTTTTCAATGTAATAAAAACAACCAAGCAACATAAAGATGATTTTTTAATGAATTGCTTGAAAACAACCAGTTAAATTCAAGCATCGAAAACATTTTCAAGATGTGTGAAAACAAATGAAAAATTCAATTTTTACTCAATATGATTAATCAATAACAATAATGTTGCTTTTAATAACCCACAAATGGTTTATCAAATGATTCCTCAAACTAAAATGGGCCCAAATCTTTTATATGATTTATTCCTTTTGCATATTGTTCAAATGTCAATTTGTGTTTCGTGTGAATGGGATTCCCATGAATCCATTTAAACCTACTTTCAACATGTATTTTTTTATTTAAATTTTTAACAAAGTTGAAAAAAATGTTCATATTAATCCTTGAATTAAATAATATTTTTAAGTTCAATATATCAAAGCATATTTCTTAACTACTTTTCATTTATGCTACAAAGAAGATGTTTGATCTACTTTACCATGATTTCACCCTATTATCATATTATGTAAAATTATGCACACATACATGATATTTACCATTGCTGGTCTATCTCAAAGCCTCTAAAGATTTTGTGATTGCCCAACGAGATTATAAGACTTTAAAATATCATTTAATGTCATTTCTACCAGCTTTTTATTGTTTTGTAATTTTTTTTTTTTTTTCCATGGTTATGACAAACATGGTCCACCTAAGG
>Ga0116227_10005324_pt1 | contig 27182 bp, 20 predicted proteins | sample S1TSphgellanicum_FD_89693 | JGI IMG/M metagenome (GOLD analysis project Ga0116227, IMG submission 89693) | Host-associated microbial communities from peat moss isolated from Minnesota, USA - S1T2_Fb - Sphagnum magellanicum MG | ecosystem: Host-associated > Plants > Peat moss > Unclassified...
CCCACGCCGGCCGGGTCGTAGAGGCCGGCCTTGGCGAAGCCGCGCTCTTTCAGGTCCTCTATGCGCTCCTCGGCCTGATCCTTCATGGCCTGCTTGGTGCCGAACATGATGGCGCCGGTGGGGCAGGTCTTGACGCAGGCCGGCTCCTGGCCCACGGCCACGCGGTCCGAGCACAGCGTGCACTTGTAGGCCTTGTGGTCCTTCTTGGAGATGCGCGGCACGTCGAACGGGCAACCGGTGACGCAATAGCCGCAGCCTATGCAGCTCTCTTCGTGGAAATCCACGATGCCGTTGCTGTACTGCACGATGGCACCGGGCGAAGGGCAGGCCTTGAGGCAACCCGGGTCCTCGCAGTGCATGCAGCCGTCCTTGCGGATCAGCCATTCGAGGTTGCCGCTTTCCTCGTTCTCGTACTCCGAGAAGCGCATCACCGTCCACGAATGCTCGGTCAGGTCCGTCGGGTTGTCGTAGACGCCGCTGGTGGTGCCGACCTCGTCGCGCAGGTCATTCCACTCCATGCAGGCCGTCTGGCAGGCCTTGCAGCCAATGCACTTGGAGACATCGATCAGCTTGGCCACCTCGCCCGAGGCGGGCGCGCGTACGCTGGGAGAGGGCAGGGTGGTGGCGGAGCGCCGCTTGATATCGAGGGATTGCAGGGACATACGGCCTCCTTAGACCTTCTCGACCTTGACCAGGAAGGTCTTGAATTCCGGCGTATTGGTATTGCCGTCCCCGACGAAGGGCGTGAGCGTGTTGGCAATGAAGCCGGGCTTGGTCACGCCCTTGAAGCCCCAGTGGATCGGGATGCCGACGTGGTGCACCGTGCGGCCCTCGATGGTCATGGGCTTGATGCGCTTGGTGACCACCGCCACGGCCTTGATGTAGCCGCGCTTGGACGACACCTTCACCCAGTCGCCGGCCTTGATGCCCAGGGATTGCGCCATGACCTCGCCGATCTCGACGAACTGCTCGGGCTGGATGATGGCGTTGAGCAGCGCGTGCTTGGTCCAGTAGTGGAAGTGCTCCGTCAGCCGATAGGTTGTGCCCACGTGCGGGAATTCCGCTGCCGTGCCAAAGCTGTCCCACACGTCCTTGAACACCCGGGCTGCCGGTGAGCTGGTGGCCACCTTGTTCTTGGGGTGCATGGGGTTGTAGCCCAGCGGGGTGTCGAAAGGCTCGTAATGCTCAGGGAAGGGACCTTCGTTCAGCCCTTTGCGTGCAAAGAAGCGCGCCACGCCCTCGGGATTCATGATGAACGGCCCGGCACCGGCCTCGGGGGCGGATGTGACGACGAAGTCGGGCACGTCGGCCCCGGTCCAGGCACTGCCGTTCCAGCCGATCACCCGGCGCCCAGGGTTGAACGGCTTGCCGGCCAGGTCGCAGGAGGCGCGGTTGTACAGGATGCGGCGGTTGGCCGGCCAGGCCCAGGCCCAGTTCAGCGTGTTGCCGATGCCGGTCGGGTCGGCGTTGTCGCGCCGCCCCATCTGGTTGCCTGCCTGGGTCCAGGCGCCGGCGAAGATCCAGCAGCCGCTGGCAGTCGTGCCATCGTCGCGCAGCTCGGCAAAGCCGGATATCTGTTCACCGCCCTTGCGCAGCACCTTGGTCGGGTCCTTCGGGTCCAGCAGGTCGACCAGGGCGCGGCCGTTGTACTCCTTGGCCAGTTCCTCGGGCGTGGCTTCTCCCTCGCGGGCGTAGGGCCACGACAGCTTGAGGATCGGGTCCGGGTACTTGCCGCCGTCCTTGCGGTACATCTCGCGCAGGCGCAGGTAGAGGCCCGACATGATCGATACGTCGGTGCGCGCCTGGCCGGGCGGCTCGGCCGCCTTCCAGTGCCACTGCAGCACGCGCGAGGAACTGACGACGGAGCCCTCCTCCTCGGCAAAGCAGGTGGTCGGCAGGCGGAACACCTCGGTCTGGATCTGGCTGGCATCGACGTCGTTGTATTCGCCGTAGTTCTTCCAGAATTCCGATGTCTCGGTGGCCAGCGGGTCCATGATGACCAGGAACTTGAGCTTGGCCAGGCCGCTGCGCACACGGTTCTTGTCCGACAGCGCCGCCAGCGGGTTGAAGCCCTGCGCCAGGTAGCCGTTGACCTTGCCCTGGTTCATCAGCTCGAAGATCTGCAGCATGTCGTACTGCTTGTCGAGCTTGGGCAGGAAGTCGTAGCCCCAGTTGTTCTCGGCCGTGGCATTGGCGCCGTACCAGGCCTTCATGAGGCTGACGTGGAACTTGGGGTAGTTCTGCCAGTAGCTGACCTGGCCCGGACGCAACGGCTTCTGCGTGCGCGAGGTGATGTACTGCTGGTAGTCCTGCTCACCCTCGTTGGGCATGGTCAGGTAGCCCGGCAGGCTGCTGGACAGAAGCCCCAGGTCGGTCAGGCCCTGGATGTTCGAGTGGCCGCGCAGCGCATTCATGCCGCCGCCGGCCACGCCGATGTTGCCCAGCAGCAATTGCACCATGGCGCCGGTGCGCAGCATCTGCGCGCCGATGGAATGCTGCGTCCAGCCCAGTGCGTACATGATGGTGGCTGCGCGCCCGGGTACTGCCGTGGAAGCGAGCTTCTCGCATACGTGCAGGAACTTCGCCTTGGGCGTGCCACAGACGCTTTCCACCTTCTCGGGCGTGTAGCGCGCGTAGTGCTGCTTCATCAACTGGTAGACGCAGCGCGGGTGCTGCAGGCTGGGGTCGACCTTGGCGAAGCCGTCTTCACCCAGTTCGTAGTCCCAACTGGCCTTGTCGTAGGTGCGCTTGTCGGCGTTGTAGCCCGAGTACAGCCCGTCTTCGAAGCTGAAATCCTCGCGCACGATGAAGGCGAAGTCCGTGTAGTTCCGGACGTACTCGTGGTGGATCTTGTCGTTCGTCAGCAGGTAGTTGATGACGCCGCCCAGAAAGGCGATGTCGCTGCCGGAACGGATCGGCGCATAGAAGTCGGCCACCGACGCCGAACGGTTGAAGCGCGGGTCCACCACCATGAAGTGCGCCTTGTTGTGCGCCTTGGCCTCGGTCACCCATTTGAAGCCGCACGGATGGGCTTCGGCGGCATTGCCGCCCATGATCAAGATAACGTCCGCGTTCCTGATGTCCACCCAATGGTTGGTCATCGCTCCTCGGCCAAACGTCGGGGCAAGACCTGCCACCGTCGGGCCGTGTCAGACACGGGCTTGGTTGTCGAATGCGAGCAGTCCCCAGCTACGGGCGATCTTGTGGGTGATGTAGCCAGCTTCGCTGCTGCTGGCAGAGGCCGCCAGCATGCCGGTGGTAAGCCAGCGGTTGACGGTCAGGCCTTCGGCGGTCTTCTCGACGAAGTTGGCGTCGCGGTCGGCCTTGAGCAGGCGAGCGATGCGGTCCAGCGCATCGTCCCAGGAGATGCGCTGCCACTCGCTGGAGCCCGGCGCGCGGTACTCGGGGTGGAGCAGGCGGTTGGGGCTGTTGATGAAGTCCAGCAGGCTCGCCCCTTTGGGGCAGAGGGTGCCGCGGTTGACCGGGTGGTCCGGGTCGCCCTCCACGTGCACGACCGAGGGCTTGGCATTCTTGGCGCCGTCGCCCAGCGAGTACATGAGGATGCCGCAGCCGACCGAGCAGTAGGTGCAGGTCTGCCGCGTGACGGTGGTGGCCGCGAGCTTGTACTGCCGGACCTCGGCCAGGGCCGTGGCGGGCGAGAAGCCCATCAGCACGAGGCTGGAGCCAGCCAATGTGCTGCCAGTCACTTTCATGAACTGGCGTCGTGAGAGTTGCACCATGGGGACACCTTTTTGAAGAGGCTTGTCCACGCATCTTAGGCCTGGTGTCGTTTTTTTGCCAGCGCGGGTTGACATTGCCGCCATGGCCCACCTGGGCTGCACCGTACCCACGCCTCGGACCCCGCCTCCGACGACGGCTGATCCGGCTCCCTGAGGGGCGTGCCAGAGTGCTGCGAGCAGGTCTCTTGAAACCTTTTTTGCAGTCCTTATTTCCAGCGTCGAGCCGGCAGGAACGGGTCTCCAGCCGGTGTTTTGCAAATCATCGGAGGACACACCATGTATGCATCTCTGCTGAACTATCCTGGCAATCTGCTGGGGCAGTTCGAACGCCTGCGCCGCGAACTCGACGACGTGTTCGGCGTGCCGGATCTGCCCGGCAGCATCCGCTCGGTGACACCCGGCACCGTGCCTGCCATCAACGTGGGGCGCACGCCTGCCAGCGTGGAGGTTTATGCCTTCGCTCCAGGGCTCGACGCCTCGAAGATCGACGTGACCCTGGACCGCGGCGTCCTGCGCATCGAAGGCGAGCGTACTTCCGCCATTCCGGATGCGGATGCCCAGGTGCACGTGTATGCCCGCGAGCGTGGCGCAGGCCGCTTCGCACGCGCGATTTCCTTGCCGGATGACGTGGATCCCGCCAAGGTGAACGCGCAGTACCGTGATGGCGTGCTGCAGATCAGCATTGCCCGCCGCGAATCGGCCCAGCCCAAGCGCATCACCGTGCAGTGAAACCCCTGCTTCCAAGGAGAACCATCATGAGCGACAACAAGCAAATGACCACCCCGTCCGCCGCCGGGCAGGAACGCGCTGTGCTGCCGGCCGTGGACGTGTTCGAAGACGCCGACGGCATCACGCTGCTGGCCGACATGCCAGGCGTTCCGAAGGAGCAACTGGAGTTGAAGGTCGAGGGCGACTCCCTGCTGATCGAAGGCTGCATGCAGCAGCCCACCCCTGAAGGCCTGGAGGCCATCCACGCGGAGGTGCGCGTGCCGCGCTTCCGGCGTGGCTTCACGCTGAGCCGCGAACTCGATACCAGCCGCATCGAAGCCAACCTCAAGGACGGTGTGCTGACGTTGCGCGTCCCCAAGCACACGCACGCCCAGCCGCGCCGGATCGCCGTCACGGCCGGGTGATGGCGGCGTGAGCGCCACCTGATGCGAAGGATGACTCCATGCGGGTCATCCTTCGCATCGAAGCGCCGGCCCCCTCGTCATCAGCGACTCTTCACGGTACCGGGGGGCGCTTCTGCCCCCTTGCCGCGGCCAGAAGCCATTCGATCGGAACGGTATGGGGCCCCGTCTCTCCCGGTCTGCGGACCGGCATCAGCTCCCGGAACTCCGCCGGGTCGAGAAACATTGCTGCCGCCCCGGGTCTGCCGCCATGTGCGTGATGGCGCGGACAAGCAATGACGTGCGCCGCACCCGTCGCACGGCATCGCGCGCCAACAGGTAGGCCTGCATCTGCCGTTCCGACATGAACGTTGTGCCATCGGGCCGCAGGCGCCTGCTTTGCGTGCCTGGACCTCTATCTGTCGGAGGAGTCTGGGAGCGCGGATTCATGGTCAATCAAACCTCTTTCTCTGTCTGATCGAGCGGACTGCCCGGGTGAAACTGGAATTCCGTCCCGGAATTGGGAGCCCGTGCGCGCATTTCAAGCGGTGCCGGTGGCGAGGGAAAAGCGGAGGCAGGTGCCAATGGCGCATCGCGGCCTGTTGTGCTGACGCTGCAGCCGCGCATGCTGCCAGCTGCCGCTGGCCACCCACCGCCTGCCATGGCTTGCCGAGTGAGGATGGGGCACGTGGATCACGTTAGAATCCGCAGCCACGCGGGTGTAGTTCAATGGTAGAACGGCAGCTTCCCAAGCTTCATACGAGGGTTCGATTCCCTTCACCCGCTCCACGCGCCGTCGAGTGAGCGTGCGATTTCCCAGTCGGGCTGGAGGCGATTGCTGCTTACCGGCCCCGCACCACGTTCACCATGCGAACGCTGGATAAATACACGCCACTTACCCGCTATGCCCAGCACCCAGAGCGTTGGCTGGCAGTGTCGTCAACGATTCAATAGCCTGCTTGGCTGAAGTCCAGCTTGGGACTACTCGCCTGGCCACTACGCGAGCTCGAGGCATCGGGCCGTTGAATGCTCCGCAGGATCAGGTCAGGTTCAACCCGCCGTCCGACAGCAGGATCTCCCCGGTCAGGTAGTCCGACGCCACCAGCAACGCAACGGCCTGGGCGATGTCCTGCGGCTGGGCGGCGCGGCGCATGGGGGCGCGGTCGCGCCAGAGCTGCTGGGCGGCGGTCCAGTCGGCGGTCAGGGGCGTATCGACCAGGCCCGGGGCGACGGCGTTCACGCGGATGTCGGGCGCCAGCGATACGGCGAGCAGGCGTGTGACGTGGTTCAGCGCGGCCTTGCTTGCGGCGTACGGGATGGAGGCGCCCTTGGGGCGTACGCCGGCGTGGGAGCTGACGTTGACGACGCAGCCCGGCCGGCCGCGCGCGGCGGCCTCGCGCAGTGCAGAGCGGGCTTCGGCCACCAGCCGGAAGGGCGCGACGACGTTGACTTCGTGCAGCGCGTGCCAGACCTCGGGCGTGGCAGCGTCCAGGTCGGCGTGCGGGATGACATGGCTGATGCCGGCGTTGTTCACCAGCACGTCGAGCCGGCCCCAGCGGGCCACGGCCTCGCGCACCAGCCGCACGCGGTCGGCGTCGATGGCCAGGTCCGCCTGTACATAGAAGGCATGGCCCAGCTCGGCCGCCAGCGCCTGGCCGGCCCCGGCCGATTGGCGCGAATGCAGCACCACGGCGAAGCCGTCGTGTGCCAGCCGGCGGGCAATGGCCGCGCCAATGCCGGAGGTGGAGCCGGTGACCAGGGCGACGGGCAGGTTCATGGTGGCGTGGAGAGAGCGTCTGCCGGTGTGCGGCAGCAGGTCATGATGCTATTGATTATGTAGCTATGGGCCAATGTCGCACAAGGGCTTCAGGCCTTTTCGCCGGGATATCTCAGATTTCCACGTGCAGGCGCACGGTGCCGATCTTCACCGGCCCGCGGTCGGCGTTGTAGCCCGGGTTGCGGATGAGCTGCAGGCCGAAGCTCAGCGCCGCATCGGTGCGGCCAAGCCCGAAGCCGACGCGGTAATAGCCCTCGACGATGTTCTCCGGCCGGTAGCGCAGGCGGCCGTCGCCCACGAAGAAGTCGGTGCCGCCGGCGGCCAGGTAGGCGCGGTGCACCGCCGACAGGCCGTTGACGGCAGTGGCAACGCCCAGGGCGTCACGGGGGCGGCCCCAGCGCGCGCCCTCGAAGGTGGCGCCGGCGGAGAAGGCGCGGTCGATGGAGGTGAAGGCGTAGGGTTCGGAGCGTCCGTCGTTCGCGGCTGCCCGGACGAAGACGCCCACGCCGTCGGCCACCTGCTGCTCCAGATGGACACCTGCGCCGTATTTGCTGCGCCGCTTGCGCACCGGGGCCAGCTCGGGCGTGGTGCCGTTCTGCTGGGCGTAGGCCAGCGCATCGCCAAAGCCCGCCATGACGGCGACGTTGTGGAAGCCCAGCAGGCGCAGCGAGCCTTCGCGCCCGCCCACGGTGTAGCGGTGCTCCAGTTCGACCTGGTCGCCGTAGTGCGAAAAGATGCGCCGGTCCAGCGGCAGTCCGTTGGATTCCTTCGGCTGCAGGAAGCGGCCGGCGCGCAGCGACCAGTCGTCGCCGTGCCGGTAGTCCAGCGCCGCGCCCCAGGTGTAGCCGCGCGAGTCGGCGGCGTAGTCGTAGGCGCCGTGCGTCAGGAACGACCAGTTGAGGAACTGCGTGCGCGCGTCGCTTGCGTAAAGGCTGTTGTCGAAGACGTCGGTCAGCGCGAAGTTGCCGGCGGTCAGCGTGAGGCGGCGCTTGTCATAGGCGCCGGCGAGCTGGTTGGCGTCGGACTCCACCTGCTCGGTGCCGCCGCCCAGGCCCCAGGTGTGGCGCAGGAACAGGCGCGCGCGGTAGAAGGTCGGCGAGGAGCCCGCGGCCTTCTGCAGCTCGCCATTGGTGGGGCCGCCCAGGCCGGTCAGGTTGGACAGCGGCAGGCCCTGCACCATCTCCGGGTTGAAGTAGACCTCGGTCGCCGGGCCCAGGCGCAGGCCCATGAACGCGGTGGAGGTGAACGAGTAGCTGCGCGCACGATCGGGCGAGAGGCTGTCCGGGCCCGAATAGGCGGCCGGGAACGAAGGCTTGATCTGCCAGATGTAGGTGGCCTGGGCGTGGAAGTTCCACTGCTCGGGCTCTGCCGCTGGGGCCTCGGTGGCACGTGCTGCACTGCACAGGCCGAGCAGCAGGGCGATGGCGACCGGCAGGCCGCGGCGGGCGGGATGGGAGGGGGCTTGGGGAAGGCGCATGGGGCGGCGCAGTATAGCCGCGGCCCCATGTCGGTTTCATGACGATTCGTGCCGCAAGCCCTTGTGCTGCGCCGGCATGTTGCTATTGAAATAGGAGTCCCCGGTGCAGCTCGGGGGCTCAGGAGGCGTCCTCGGGCCGCCCGAAGGCGCCGCTGGCGGCCTGCAGGTCCTGGTCGGCCTGCAGCGCGGTCTCCAGCAGGTCCAGGTAGGTGGCCTGGCGTTCGGTCACGGCCTGCAATGCGTCGATGAACTCCAGGATGCCGCCGCTGCCCAGCGTGTACGCATCCTGCGCCATGCGGCGCAGCTCGGGCAGCAGCGCCATGGCCTGGCGCTCGTAGCGCTCGGCCAGCTGGCGGCGGCGCTGGTACTGGTCGGCGGCGCGCTGCAGCTCGGCCTCGGCCTCGCGCAGCACGGCTTCGCGGCGAAGGCGCTGCTCGTCGGCCTCGGCGCGGGCGCGGGCGATCGGGCCCTGGTTGCGGTCGAACAGCGGGATGGTGACCGACACGCCAATGATGTTGTGCCGCCCCTCGCCGTCGCGCAGCCGGCCTACGCCTATGGCAGGCACCGGCCAGGCTTCGCGCCGCTCCACTTCGATGCGCTGGCGCGCCTGGGCTTCTTCGGCCAGCGCGGCGCGCACCGCGGGCAGGCGCTCCTGCGCCTGCAGCCAGAGCACGCCGGTGCCGGGCAGCACCGGTGGCAGCGCCGGGCGGCCGGCTGCCACGGGGCGCCAGCCGGGCGTGCCGACCAGCGCGGCCAGCTGGGCTGCGGCCTCGGCGGTGGCGGCCTGCAGTTCGTCGGTGCGCGAGGCGATGGCGGCGGCCTCGACCTCGATGCGGGTGCGCTCATAGCGGCTGCGAGCCCCGGCCTCGACCTGGCCGATGACGATGCGGGCGGCCCGTTCGAAGTCGGCCTCGGCCTCGCGCCAGCTGCGTTCGCGCTCCTGCGCAACCTGCAGCGCGATATAGGCGCGCGCCGCGGTGCGCAGCATGTCGGCCACGGCGGCGTCGCGCTGCGCCTGCGTGGTGCGTATGCCCAGGCGCGCGTTCTCCTGGCGCAGGCCGCGCTGGCCGAAGATCGGCAGCGGCTGCTCGATGGCGACTTCGCGCTCGCTGGCCTCACCCGGGGTTCCGCGCTGGCGGCTGGTGGACAGCGTGGGGTTGGGCAGGGTGCCGGCGGTGATCAGGTCGGCGCGCGCGGCGTCGATGCGCAGCCGTTCGGCGGCCAGCGTCGGGTTGCGCCAGCGCACCAGCTCCAGCAGCTCCGGCAGCGTCACCTGCGCGGGCAGTGCCGGCAGCCCGGCCTCCACCGGCAGCGCCTGCAGGGCGGGAGGGGCGTCGGCCGCGGGTGCCTGGGCCCGCGCCGGGGCGCAGGCCAGCAGCAGGGCCAGCAGGAGAAGCGTGGGACGCGGGGCGTGGGTCATGGCAGCAGGCGTCATCAGGAAAGAGTGGGGGCCGAGGCCGTGGGCAGGGCGGGGGCCGGGTCGTCGTCCTCATCCTCGTCCTCCGCGTCGCGCTCGCCGGTGCGCAGCACGCGCGGGCCGAAGAGCCAGTAGAAGACCGGCAGCAGGAGCAGCGCCACCAGCGGCAGCACCGCCATGCCCCCCACGATGACCGAGGCGAAGGGCCGTTGCGTCTCGCTGCCCACGCCGGTGGACAGCGCCATGGGCAGCAGGCCCAGCAGCGCCAGCAGGGTTACCAGCAGCACCGAGCGCATGCGCTCGGCCGTGCCCTCGACCAGCGCCGGCAGCAAGGCCATGCCCTGTTCGCGGCGCAGGGTCTCGACCGCGCTCAGCACCAGCAGGCCGACCAGCGCCACCTGCCCCAGCAGGGCGATGAAGCCGATCGCCGCGCTGATCGACAGGTCGATGCCGGTCAGGTGCAGGGCGACCACGCCGCCCACCATGGCGAAGGGAGCGGTCAGCAGGATGATGCCGGCCGAGCGCGCGCTGCCCAGCGCGCCATAGAGCAGGGCGAACACGATCAGCAGCGACAGCGGGATCACGATCTTCAGGCGCTCGGCGGCGCGCTGCTGGTTCTCCCATTCGCCGCCCCAGACGGCCTGGTAGCCCTCGGGCACTTCCACGGCGCGGTCGACCGCGGCCAGGGCGTCTTTCACCACCGAGCCGATGTCGCGGCCCTCCACGTTGAACTTGAGCGCCATGAAGCGCGCATTGCCTTCGCGGAAGATGGACGAGTTGCCCACCTTGATGCCGATGCTGGCCAGCGCGTGCAGCGGCACCGTCGCGCCGCCGGGCGCGGCCACGGCGATCTCGCGGATGGCGGCCTCGTCCATGCGGTCGGCATAGGGCAGGCGCACGCGCACCGGCACGCCGTGCTCGCCTTCCCAGAGCGTGGTCACGACCTGGCCGGCCAGGGCGATCTCGACAGCGGATTCGGCCGCCTCGACCGAGATGCCGCGGCGTGCCAGCTCCTGGCGGTTGAACTCGATATGCAGCTGCGGCGCGGGTGCGTCGCGGTACAGGTCCAGGTCGACCACGCCGGCGATCGGTGCGATGGCGGCCTTGGCCTGCTGCAGCTTGGCGCGCAGGGTCTCGATCTCGGGGCCGAACAGCTTGAGCACCACGTGGCCGCGTGCGCCGGAGGTGGATTCCTCCACGCTGTCGCGGATCGGCTGGGCGAAGTTGAAGGCCACCCCGGGAATCTCCTGCAGCGAAGTGCGCATCTGGTCCACCAGTTGCTTCTTGTCCAGTCCCTTGCGCCAGTCCGCATGGGGCTTGAGCCGCACCAGCACCTTGGCCATGTTGATGGTCTCGTTGTCGGTGCCGGACTCGGGCCGGCCCTGTTCGCTGATGACGGTGATGGCTTCGGGGAAGGCGCCCAGGCGGGTGCGGATGTCGCGCAGCACCTCGCGCCCTGTCTCCAGCGAGATGGACGGCTCCATCTGCACCAGCACGTAGACATCGCCCTCGTCCAGTTCGGGCAGGAACTCCGTGCCCAGCGTCAGCGCGGACACCGCGGCCAGCGCCAGCGCGGCGATGGCACCCGCGACCACGCCCCAGCGCCGCCGGCCGCTCTCCAGCAGGCGGTTGAGCAGGCTTTGGTAGCGGTGGTGCATCCAGTCGAACACGCGCGGCTCGGCGATCGCCACGTCCTTGGGCTTGAGCAGCAGCGCGCACAGTGCGGGCACCAGCGTCAGCGCGAACACCAGCGCGCCCACCAGCGCGAAGGTATAGGTCAGCGCCAGCGGCCGGAAGATGCGGCCCTCGATGCTCTGCAGCGAGAACACCGGGATCAGCGCCGCGATCACGATGGCCATGGCGAACAGCGTGGGGCGTGCCACGGCGATAGCCGAGTCGATGATCAGCGCGCGCATGTCGGCGCGCGTGCGCGGCTGGCGCAGCCGCGCATTGCGGATGATGTTCTCCGTCAGCACCACCGCGCCATCGACGATGATGCCGAAGTCGATCGCGCCCATCGAGATCAGGTTGGCCGGCATGCCCAGCAGGTACAGGCCGACGAAGGCCACCAGCAGCGACATCGGGATCACGGTGGCCACGATCAGCGAGCCGCGCACGCTGCGCAGGAACAGCCACAGCACGCCCACGATCAGCGTCGCGCCGAACAGCAGGTTGTGGTAGACCGTTGCCAGCGTGTGCGAGACCAGGTCCGAGCGGTCGTAGTTGGTCTCCATGTGCATGCCGCGCGGCAGCACCTTGTCGTTGAGTTGCTGCACCTTCAGGTGGATCTGCTCCAGCACCTTGGAGGGGTTCTCGTCGCGCTTCAAGAGCACGATGCCCTGCACCACGTCGTCGTGCTGGTCCATGCCGACCGAGCCCTGGCGCGGCGTGTGCGATTGCGTCACCCGCGCCACGTCGCCCACCGTCACCGGCGTGCCGCCGTCGGCCTTGAGCACCACCGATTCGATGTCGGCCGGGGTCTTCAGCAGGCCGATGCCACGCACGATCAGCGACTGCTCGCCGCGCCGCAGCAGGCCGCCGCCCACGTTCTTGTTGGACTTGGAAATCGCCTCGACCACGTCGCCGAGCGTCAGGCCCAGGCCCTGCACGCGCATGGGGCTGACCTCGACGTGGAATTCCTTCACGAAGCCGCCGATGCTCACCACGTCGGCCACGCCCTGCACCTGCTTGAGCATGCGGGTGATGGTCCATTCCTGCTCGGTGCGCAGCTCGGGCAGGGTGTGGCGGTCGCTGTTGAGGCGGTAGTAGAAGATCTTGCCCAGCGGCGTGTAGTCGGGGGCCATTTCGGGCTGCACCTCGTCGGGCAGCTCGGCCTGGGGCAGGCGCTGGATCACCTCGGCGCGGGCCGCGGCGCTCTTGGTGTGGTCGTTGAAGACCATGGAGATCATGGCCAGGCCGAAGTAGCTCTCCGAGCGCAGCGCGGTCAGGCCGGGCGTGCCGTTGAGCACGCGTTCCAGCGGCAGGGTGATCTGGCGCTCGACCTCTTCCGGCGCCAGGCCCGGGGCCTGGGCGATGATGCCGACCTGCACGTTGGTGACGTCCGGGTAGGCCTCGATCGCGGTGTTGAGATAGGCATAGACGCCGTACAGCGCAATGGCCAGCGTGGCCGTGAGCGCCACCAGGCGGCGCTGCACGGCGAAAGTGATGAGGGCGCGAAGCATGCCGGGGATGTCGCTTTCAGAGCAGTTGGCTGGCCGCGCCGTCGAGCAGCAAGCCGCCCTTGACGACGATGCGCTCGCCCGGCGCCAGGCCTTCGAGCACGGTGATGGCGCCGCGCAGCGGCAGGCCCAGCTTCACGTCGCGCGCCTCGAACAGCGTGCTGTCGGGTTCCTCGCCCCGCTGCACGTAGACGATGGAGCGGCGCTCGTCCTTGATCAGCACGGCCGACAGCGGAATGGCCATGCCGGCGCCGCCGGCCACCTCGATGCCCACGCGCGCCAGCGCTCCGGGCCGCAGCCCCTGGGCCGGCTCGGCCAGCGCGATGTAGACCGGCGCGCGGCGGGTGTCGGCATTGAGCGCCGCGCCCACGCGCTCGACGCGGCCGCGCACCGGCTGTGCCAGCGAGGAGAACTGCACCTGCACCGCCGCGCCCTGGGCAATGCCCTCCATGTCGCTCTCGAACACGTCGGCCAGGATCCACAGCGAGGCCGGGTCGCCCACGGTGAACAGCGCCTCGCCACCGGGTTCGGCCGTGCCGCCGACCGTGGCGGCGCGGCTCACCACCACGCCCGCGCGCGGCGAGCGCAGCACGACTTCGTCCTGCCCGCCGGCGCCGACGAAGGCCGAGGCCCGGCTGGCGCGCGCAGCCTCCAGCGCGGCCGCATCGTGGCGGCCCTGGGCCGCGGCGGCCTCTGCCGCCGTGCCCACGCCCTTGTCGAGCATGTTGCGCTGGCGCTCCAGCTCGACCCGGGCCAGCCGCAGCTCGACCTGGGCGGCGGCCGTCTCGGTGCGCACGCGCGCCGCGTCCGGGCTGGCCAGCGTGGCCAGCGGCGCCCCGGCCTTCACCAGGTCGCCCACACGCGCATGCACCTGGACGATGCGGCCCGAGGCCGGCGCGCCGACCGAGGTCACGCGGTCGTCCTGGAACACGACGCGTGCCGGAGCCCACACGGTCTGGATGTCGCGCTGGCCCGATACCGCCTGGATCTGCAGCACCTTCAGGGAGGCGGGCTGTACGCGGGTCTGCCCGGGCGGCAGCGCCGCCGGGCGCTCGCCTGCCTGCGCCGCGGGCGCGTCGGGCGTCGGGCCGCAGCCCGTGGAAAGCGCTGCCAGCGCGGCGGCACAGGCGGCCAGCACGGCGCGCCAGGAATGGTCGGTCATGGAATGCTGTCTCCAAAGATGCGGGCGCGGACCGGTGGCACACCCGTGCACCGGGCCCGGAAGGGCCGGACCGGCGGCCTGGCGCCGCAACGGCAGCGCCTTCGCGGGACGGATGCTAGGCGCGCGCCCGGCGTTGCGGGATGACGGCCGCATTGCCGTTTGGAAAGGTGGCCGCGCGCTTCAGCCAGCCTTCAGCCGGGCGTGCCCTGGATTCCCGGGCCTGCGGCGCGGCACGTGGAGGGCATTCATTCCCGCGATCCAGCATGAAAAGTGGCGGAAGTCCGCGCGTGGAGCCGGGGTAACGCTATCGAATTCGAAGCGCGTCCGGCGCGAGCCCGCCGGTTCTCAGGCCTCCAGCGCGGGCAGTTCCACCGCCACCACCAGGCCCGGCCCCGCATCCGACAGCTGCACACGCCCGCCGTGCAGGTGCACGATGGCCATCACGCTGGCCAGGCCCAGGCCGTAGCCGGGCACGGGCCGGACCGGGTCATGCGGCAGGCGATGGAAGCGCGTGCCGACGCGTGGGCGCTCGGCCGCGGGAATGCCGGGGCCGTTGTCGCGCACGACGATGCGCGCGGTGTCGTTGCGGCGCTCGACCTGTACCTGCACGGCCGCCGGCCCGCCTGCGCGGCCGCCGTACTTGAGCGCGTTGTCCACCAGGTTGGCGACGGCGCTGGCCAGCAGGTCGCGGTCGCCGCGCACCACCGCCGCGTCATCGGTGGCCAGGGCCAGCGTGGCGCCCTGGGCTTCGGCCAGCGCGTCGTACAGCTCGACCACGCCGGTGGCGATGTCGTCCAGCGCGAGCGGTGCGAAGCCGTGGCGGCGCGCGCCGGACTCGGCCTCTGCGATCTGCAGCAGCTTGTCGAACACTACGGTCAGGTCCTCGATCTCGCGCACGGCGGTCTGCGCGGCCTCGCGCATCTCCTCCAGCGGCGCGCCCGGGCGCTGGGCCTGACGCAGGCGCAGCAGCACGCGCGACAGCGGCGTGCGCAGGTTGTGGGCGATGGTGTTGGAGACGTGGCGCACGCCGGCCATCAGGTCCTCGATGCGGTCGAGCATGCGGTTGATGTCCTGGCTCAGGCCGGCGAATTCGTCGCTTTGGTCGGCGCCGGGAATGCGCTGGTGCAGCTCGCCGGCTTCGATGCGTGCGGCGGTGCGGCGGATGGCGGCCACGCGGGTCTCGATGTCCAGCCGGAACAGATAGGCGCCGACGATCACCAGCAGCAGTGCCACCAGGCCGGCGGCCAGCGTGGCGCGCCCCACGGCCAGCTCGACCTGGCGCTGGTCGCGCAGGTCGCGCCCGACCACGAGCAGGCTGCCGTCCTCCAGCGCCCGCGCGAGCACGCGCAGGCGCGCCGGCTGGCCGCCGCGCGTGGCCGCCTGCGAGCTGATCGAGTCGTCGAGGTCGCGCCAGTGCGCCGCCGCGGGCAGGTTGCCGGCCATGCGGCGGTCGTCGGGGCCCTGCAGCAGGTAGACCTCGCTGTCGCTGTCCACGCCGTCGGCCAGGTTGATGCCGATCTGCTCGGCCAGCGCCTCGGCGCCGCCCTGGGCGAAACGCGCCGCCAGCCGCTGCGAGGCCAGGGTGAGCTGCCGGTCGATGTGGTGGCGCTGCCCGACCACCGTCTGGAAGTAGACGATGGACAGCAGCACGGCCATGAAGAAGAGCGTGAGCAGCCCGTAGTTCAGCGCGATGCGGAAGGCCACCGAGCGCCAGGGGCCGCGCAGGGATGGCACGGCGCTCATTCCACCGCCGCTTCGCCGGTATCCGACAGCAGGTAGCCCACGCCGCGCACGGTGTGGATCAGCGCCGGCGAGAAGCCGGTGTCCACCTTCTGCCGCAGGCGGCTGATCTGCACGTCGATCACGTTGGTCTGCGGGTCGAAGTGGTAGTCCCAGACCGACTCCAGCAGCATGGTGCGGGTGACCACCTGGCGCGCGTGGGTCATCAGATAGGCCAGCAGCCGGAATTCGCGCGGCTGCAGCGCGATGGCGGTGCCGGCGCGCTCGACGCTGCGGCTGACCAGGTTCACGCGCAGGTCGGCCACCTGCAGTTCGCGCACCTCGGGGCCGCTGCGGGCGCGGCGCATCAGCGCCTCCAGGCGTGCCATCAGCTCGGAGAAGGCAAAGGGCTTGGTCAGGTAGTCGTCGCCGCCGGCGTTCAGGCCGCGCACCCGCTCGTCCAGCGCAGAGAGGGCCGACAGCACCAGCACCGGCGTCTTCTTGCCCAGGTTGCGCAAGGTCGAGAGGATGGCCAGGCCATCCACCTCATTGGGCAGCATGCGGTCGAGCACGACCAGGTCCCAGGCCTCGGACACCGCGCGCTGCAGGCCCTCCATGCCATCGCGGCAGACCACGGCGACATGGCCGTGCTCGCGCAGGCCTTCGGCCACGTAGCGTGCGTTCTCGGCGTCGTCTTCGACGATCAGGCAGCGCCACATGTCAGTTGTCCAGCACGGAGCGGCACCCGCCCCGGATGAAACCGGCAGCTGCCGAAGGCCGCAGATAGGGCCGTGCGGGGGATGGCGAAGACGCGAAGCGCGAAGCCTGGGGGGGTGTCATCTCAGGGCGGTCTCCGATGGGCAGGCACAAAGAAAAAAGGCCGGCGAAACCTCGCCGGCCTTGCAGGGGATTATAGAAATCCCCGCTGTGTGCCCCCGTGGTCCGGGGTTGATCAGACCCCCTGGCCCACCTGCTTGGGAGGCACCACGTGGGCGGACGCCAGCACCTCGTCGGCCACCGACTCCTGCGGCTTGCCGCGCTTCTTGCCGCGCCAGGCCGACCAGGTCACGCCGGCCAGCAGCAGGGCGCTCAGCACGATGAAGGTGCCGCTGATCGGCCGGGTGACGAAGATCGACATGTCGCCGCGCGACAGCAGCAGGGCGCGGCGGAAGTTTTCTTCCACCATCGGCCCGAGCACGAAGCCCAGCATGATCGGCGCCACCGAGAAGTCGAGCGCCATCAGCAACGCGCCGATCAGGCCGAAGGCCAGCACCTCCCAGATCTGGAACAGATTGTTCTGGGTGCTGAACACGCCCACCGCGATGAAGAACATGGCCGAGGGGAACAGGTAGCGGTAGGGCACCTGCAGCAGCTTGACCCAGACGCCGATCATCGGCACGTTGAGCACCATCAGGATCACGTTGCCGATCCAGAAGCTCGCGATCAGGCCCCAGAAGATGTCCGGGTGGTCGGTGATGAGCTGCGGGCCGGGCTGGATGCCCTGGATCAGCAGCGCGCCCAGGATCAGCGCCATCACCGCATCGCCCGGAATGCCCAGGCTCATGGTCGGGATGAAGTCCACCTGCGTCTTGGAGTGGGCCGAGGCCTCGGGGCCGGCCACGCCGGCGATCATGCCGGTGCCGAACTTGTCCGGCGTCTTGGAGATCTTGCGCTCCAGCGCATAGGCGACGAAGGTGGTGATGGTGGGGCCGGTGCCCGGCATGGCGCCGAACAGCGTGCCCACGCCGGTGCCGCGCACCATGGGCCAGAAGGCCTCCTTCAGCTCGGCCCAGCTCGGCCGCATGTCGCGGATGCGCAGCGAGGTATTGGCGGTGATCACCTTCATGCGGTTGACGTTGAGCAGGAAGTCGGCCACGCCGAACAGGCCCATGGCGATGGCCACCAACTCCAGCCCGTCGCTCAGTTCAGGCACCCCGAACGAGAAGCGGAAGCTGCCGGTGTTGACGTCGGTGCCGACCACGCCGCAGAGCAGGCCGAACAGCGTCATCGCCACGCCCTTGAGCGGCGAGCCGCGCGACATGGTCGAACCCGCCAGCAGGCCCAGCAGCATGATCGAGAAGATCTCGGTCGGCCCGAACTTGAACGCGATCTCGGTCAGCAGCGGCGAGGCGAACACCATCACCAGGATGCCCACCGAGGCGGCGAAGAACGAGCAGATCATGGTGATGCCCAGCGCCGTGCCGCCCTTGCCGGCCTTGGTCATGGGGTAGCCGTCCAGGCAGGTCACCGCATGGGGCGGGTGCGAGGGCAGGTTCAGCAGGATGGCGCCGATGGCACCGCCGTACTGCGAGCCGTAGAAGATGCCGGCGAGCATCAGGATGGCCGGCACCGGGTGCATCGCGTAGGTCAGCGGCAGCAGGATGGAGATCGCCGACAGCGCGCCCATGCCGGGCAGCACGCCGATCAGGTTGCCCACCAGCACGCCGAAGAAGGACCACATCAGGTTGGTGCCCTGGAACGCGACGCCGAAGCCGAACCAGAGGTCTTGCAGGGATTGCATCATGGCTCAGGCCCCCCATTTGAACAGCGGCAGCTGCAGCTGCAGCGCCCACCAGAACACCACCGTGGCGATGGCCATCATGGCCAGCGACAGCAGCAGCGCCTGCAGCCAGGTATTGCTGCGGTCGCCCAGCGCCGAGATGAAGACGATGGCGAAGGTCGCCGGCAGCAGGCCGAGGTATTCGCCGAACAGCAGGAAGGCGAGCACGCCCAGGATGATGCAGATGGCGCCGCGCATGTCGGGCATGCCGTGCGCGTGGCCGACGGCCGGGCCCGAGGGCGCCGTCTCGGCGCGCGCGGAGGCCGCGATCAGCACGCCGGTGACCACCAGCAGCGCACCGACGGCGCAGGGAAAGAAGCCCGGGCCCATGTGGGCCAGCGTGCCGAGCCGGTACTGCACGCTGGCGTAGATGGCCGCCAGGCCGATCAGCACCATCAAGGCGCCGCCGTAGTAGTCCTTCTTGAAGTGGGAGGGGGATTTCATCGTGGCGCTCCGTAGAGGTCACCAGCGGCTTGCCGGTCTTGTGCGCCGGCGGCGCGAAGCTTGTGCATGGTCTGTCTCTCCTTCCGTGGGAACCTGCGGCCGCCGCGGCGCGACGGGCGGGTACGGTGAAAGGCAGTCTAGGAAGCGAAGCTTCCAATCAGCTTCCGACAGGCTTGCCGGGCCTCAAAATACGTGTTATTGCTTATGCGGCATCTGCCAGCGGCAATTGCAGGCGGGCGCTGAGGCCATGGCCGCCCCCGGCGTTGGCCTCGCCCTCGGCCAGCACGATGTCGCCGCCATTGCGCCGTGCATAGGCGCGCGCGATGGCCAGTCCCAGGCCGGCACCGCCGGTGCTGCGGCCGAAGCGCTCGAACACCGCCTCGCGCCGCTCGGGCGCAATGCCCGGGCCGGCGTCGCGGATGTCGGCCATGGCCGTACCACCGTCTATGTGCACCGCGACGGTAACGCTGCCGCCCGCGGGCGTGTGGCGGATCGCGTTGTGCAGCAGGTTGGCCAGCGCCTCGTGCAGCTCGGCGGCCTGGGCCCGCACCGGTGCGCCCAGGGCGTCGGCGTCGTCGGGCGGGTCCTCGCCGCGCACGTCCACCCAGCCCAGGTCCAGATGCTTCTCGCGGGCCAGCGGCAGGTACTGCAGCACGACCTCGCGCGCGACCGCGTTCAGGTCGGTCAGCGGCGGTGTCCCGGCGTCGTCGAGTGCGCGGCTGGCATGCGCCAGGGCCAGCAGCTGGTCCGACAGCCGGCGGCTGCGGCCGAGCTGGGCGATGATCGCGTGCAGGGTCTCGCGCATGCGCTCCGGGTCCTGCTCGCGCAGCGCGTAGCCGGCCTGGGCCAGCATGATGGCCAGCGGCGTGCGCAACTGGTGCGAGGCGTCGGCCAGGAAGCGCGCCTGCTCCGCCAGCACTTCGCGGTGGTCGTCGATATGGTGGTTCACCGCGTCCACCAGCGGCACGACCTCCGAAGGCACGCCGTTGGCGTCCAGCGGCTGCAGGTCATGCGCGGGCCGTTCGCGCAGCGAGGCGCGCAGGCGCTGGAGCGGCCGCAGGGCCCAGGCCACGCCCAGCCACACCAGGAGCAGGGTCAGGCCCAGCATGCGCGCGTCCTGCCACAGCTCCCGGTGCAGCCAGGCCTGCCGCGCCTCGGCACGCCGGCCGGTGCTTTCGGCGGCCTGCACCTGCAGCCGGTAACGCTCGCCGGCGGCGTTCTCGATGTCCCGCCGCAGCGCGGCCACGCGCACCGGGTAGCCGCGGTAGGCCGCGTCGTAGAACAGCAGGCGCCCGCCGTGGGCGCCGCCGAAGCTGGCGGGCGGGGGCAGGAACTCGGCACCCGCCGGCGGCGGCGGCAGGTCGGATACGCCCATCAGGGTGCGCTCCGGCGCGCCGGGGGCGGCGAGCGGCGTGAGCGTCACGCGCAGGTGCTTGTGGCGGGCCTGCACCGACTCGAACATGGCCTCCACCGCGAAGGGGGCAGTCAGGTCAATGTCGCCACGCGCGTCGATGCCGACGCTGTCGTCCAGTGCCGACAGCGGCTCCAGCAGGGCCTGGTCGTAGGCGTTCTCGATGGTGCGGGCGAAGGCCTGGTAGTCGCTCCAACTGTCTACCGCCAGCAGGGCGGTGATGCCGGGCAGCAGCAGCGCCAGCAGCAGCGCACGGATGCCCATGCGCCGCACCGGCCGGGCGTCGTCAGGTGCCGGCGACGTCGGCATGCACGGTGCCCTCGAGCAGGTAGCCCAGGCCGCGCACGGTGACGATGTGCACGTCGCTGCCGGCCAGCTTGCGCCGCAGGCGGTGCAGCACCTGCTCGATGGCATCGGGCCCGGCGTTGCTGTCGTGCGGGAACACCTTGCCGTAGAGCTGCGACTTGCCCACCGGCGTGCCGGCGCGCATCAGCAGCGCGGTCAGCGCCGCATGCTCGCGCGGCGTGAGCTGCAGCAGCACGCCGGCCAGGGTGAAGGCGCGGCTGTCGCTGTCATAGGCCAGCGAGGCGCATTGCAGCCGCGGGTGCTGGCGGCCATGGCTGCGGCGTACCAGGGCGGCCAGCCGGGCCTCCAGCTCCTCGATGGCAAAGGGCTTGGCCAGGAAGTCGTCGGCGCCCAGGTTCAGGCCGCGCACCCGGTCGGGCAGGGCGCCCTGTGCGGTCAGGACCAGCACCGGCGTGCGGTCGCCGCCGTCGCGCATGGCTGACAGCACGGTCAGCCCGTGCCGGTCCGGCAGGCCCAGGTCCAGCACGACGGCGTCGTACTCGGTGCCGCTGGCGAGGAAGGCCTCGGCCGTGCGGGCGTCGGGGGCATGGTCGGGGACGAAGCCGCTTTGCTTGAGGGCGCGCGACAGCCACGACGCCATGTCGTGCTCGTCCTCGACCAGCAGGATGCGCATGAAGGCGCTCCAGTCCTGGGTGCTACTGGATATCGCCCAGGCAGAGGAACTTGATCTCGACGTAGTCGTCGATGCCGTGGTGCGAGCCCTCGCGGCCCAGGCCCGACTGCTTGACGCCGCCGAAGGGCACGTGCTCGGTGGCGATCACCCCCGCATTGATGCCGACCATGCCGTATTCCAGCGCCTCGGCCACGCGGAAGATGCGGCCGACGTCGCGGCTGTAGAAGTAGCTCGCCAGGCCGAACTCGGTGTTGTTGGCCGCGTCGATGGCCTCCTGCTCGTCCTTGAAGCGGAACACCGGGGCGAAGGGGCCGAAGGTCTCCTCGCGTGCGCACAGCATGTCCGGCGTGGCGCCGGCCACCACCGTGGGCTGGAAGAACTGGCCTTCGAGCTTCTCGCCGCCAGCGACGATCCTGCCGCCCTTGGCCAGGGCGTCTTCCAGGTGCTTCTGCACCTTCTGCACGGCAGCGGGCTCGATCAGCGGGCCCTGGACCACGCCGGCATCGAAGCCGTTGCCGACCTTCAGGCCCTTGACCTTGGCCGCGAACTTCTCGACGAAGGCGTCGTACACGCCGTCCTGGACGTAGATGCGGTTGGCGCAGACGCAGGTCTGGCCGGCGTTGCGGTACTTGCTGGCGATGGCGCCTTCCACGGCGCTGTCGATGTCGGCGTCGTCGAAGACGATGAAGGGCGCATTGCCGCCCAGCTCCAGCGACATTTTCTTGACCGTGGGCGCGCTCTGCGCCATCAGGATGCGGCCGACCTCGGTGGAGCCCGTGAAGCTGATGTGGCGCACCACATCGCTGGCGCACAGCACCTTGCCGATGGCGATGCTGTTGCTGCTGTCGGCCGTGAGCACGTTGAGCACGCCGGCCGGGATACCGGCGCGGATGGCCAGCTCGGCCGCGGCGAGGGCGGTCAGCGGCGTGAGCTCGGCCGGCTTGATCACCACCGGGCAACCGGCGGCCAGCGCCGGGGCCACCTTGCGCGTGATCATGGCCAGCGGGAAATTCCAGGGCGTGATGGCGGCGCAGACGCCGATGGACTGCCTGAGCACCAGCAGGCGGCGCGTGGGGTCGAACTGCGGCAGGGTTTCGCCGTTGATGCGCTTGGCCTCCTCGGCAAACCATTCGACAAAGCTGGCGGCGTAGCTGACTTCGCCCTTGGCTTCGGCAAAGGGCTTGCCTTGCTCGGCGGTCATGATGCGGCCGAGGTCTTCCTGGTTCTCCATCAGCAGGTTGAACCACTTGAGCAGGATTGCGTGGCGCTGCTTGCCGGTCTTGGCGCGCCAGGCCGGCCAGGCCTTGTCGGCCGCGGCAATGGCGCGCTCGGCTTCGGCCGCGCCCAGGTTGGCGACATCGGCGAGCTTGCGGCCGGTGGCCGGGTCGTTCACGTCGAAGCGGGCCGCTGCCGCCACCCACTGGCCATCGATCAGCGCGTCGGTCTTCAGCAGGCTCGGGTCGTTGAGCTGCGCGAGGGGGGAGGTCTTCATGTCCATGGGCGTCTCTCTACCGTAAAGGCGTGGGAAGAGGCCCGGCGCGGCAGGCGGGGCCTGTAAAACAAAGATTCTAGGACGCGCCGCAGTGCGGCGCAGGGGCATGGCGTCAGAAGGCCCGCTGGTAGATGGCCAGCGCGTCCGCCTCTGCCACCTCGCGCGGGTTGTTGACCAGCAGCCGGGTCTGTTGCATGGCGTCGGCGGCCAGCATGGCCAGGTCCGCCTCGCCCACACCATGGTCGCGCAGGCGCATCGGCAGCTGCGTGGCGGCGGCCAGGGCCTCGACCTGCGCGATGAAGGCGGCCGTCTTCTCGGCGTTGGTGCCCTGCAGGCCCGGCACCAGCACGTCGGCCAGCGCGGCATAGTGCCCGGCCGCGGCTTCGGCGTTGAAGCGCAGCACATGTGGCAGCACCAGGGCGTTGGTCAGGCCATGCGGCAGGTGGAAGCGCCCGCCCAGCGGATAGGCCAGCGCATGGACGGCGGCCACCGGCGCATTGGCGAAGGCCTGGCCTGCCAGCATGGCGCCCAGCAGCATGGCTTCGCGCGCGGGCAGGTCCTGCCCGTCCTCGCAGGCCTTGACCAGGTTCTGCGACAGCAGCCGCAGCGCCAGCAGTGCCAGGTGGTCCGAGAGGGGGTTCTTCAGGCGCTTGCTGGTGAAGGCCTCGATCGCATGCACCATGGCATCGATGCCCGTGGCCGCGGTGATGGCGGGCGGCAGTCCGGTGGTCAGCGTGGCGTCCAGGATGGCCATGTCGGCGTACAGCTGCCGCGCCACGATGCCGCTCTTGGTGGTGGCGCCGGTGGTGACGATGGAAATCGGCGTGACCTCCGAGCCGGTGCCGGCCGTGGTCGGCACCTGCACCAGCGGCAGCCGTTCGCCCTGCACCTTGTCAATGCCGTACATCTGCGCCAGCGGCTGGTGGCCGGCCAGCAGCACGGCCACGAGCTTGGCCACGTCCATGGACGAGCCGCCGCCCAGGCCCACCACCACCTGGGTGCCAAAGTCGCGGGCGCGGGCGGCGACCGTCTCCACCACGTGGTCGGGCGGGTCGGCCTGCACGTCGTCCACCACCTGCACCTGCCAGTGGTGGGCCCGCAGGTTGTCCAGCGCCGGCGCCAGCAGGCCGCTTTTGTGCAGGAAGGCGTCTGTGATGACGCAGACGCGGCCGACCGGGTAGCGCTGCGCCAGCAGTTCTCCCAGGCGCGCGGCGGCGCCGCTCTGCATGGTGATCTGGGGGACGGTCTGGAAGGAAAAGGGATGCATGGAAGTCTCTTGTCTTCGGATGTGTTCTGGCCAGGGGCTCAAGGGTACGTGGCAATGATGGATTCGGCTATCTCTTCGACCGTGGTGCGGCCGGCCATGGCCATGCGCTGGATCTTGCGGTGGGCCTCCTGTTCGGTGAGCCCCTCGCGCGCGATCATCAGGGTCTTCGCCATCGTCACCTTGGAGACAGTGGCAAAGCGACCCTCCAGCTTGCGGATGTGGGCCAGCGCGGCCGCGCGCTGGCGCCACAGGGTGCGTGCCATCAGCAACTGGGTCAGCAGGCCGAAGGGCTTCAGCGGTCGTTCGATGACCGAGACCGCACCGCTCTCCAGCACCAGCTGCAGCATGGAGGGGTTCTCGTAGCCCACGATGCCGATCAGCGGCGGGCTCAGTTCGTTGCGCGAGGCGACCAGCTGGGCCATGCGCTGGCGTTGGTCGAGTTCGATCGCGAGCACCACCACGTCGAATTCTGCTTCCAGCAGCGGCGGAGGCGGCCAGTGTTGGCTCACCACGCTGCCGATACGCTGCAGGTGCGATATCAGCACCCGGCCTTCGGCGTCCAATGGATGCAGCACGGCCACCCGCAGCCCGTTGAGCTCGTGCAGCAACGGGCCGACCGCCGGCAGCGCGGGACCAGGACGGACCTCAGGGGCGTTCGCCGGCATGGGGCAGCTCCGCGGGGTGCAGCGTGTGGCCGATCATGTAGGGGCTGGGGCGCACGGCTGCAGCGGCGTCGGCAATGATCTCGAAGCACCCGTTGGCGGCAATGCGCGCGATGCGCGGCCAGAGCCAGGTGTGGTGAGTGTCGGCATCGACCGTCACGCGCCCCTGCGGTGCGTCGAAGGACTGGCCCGCCAGCGCCGCCAGCAGCGGCGCCGCCTGCAGGCTGCCGGCGCGCCGCGCCGCCTCGGCGAACAGATGCACCTGGAAATAGGCGGCCTCGGCACCGGCGGTGATCGGGGCGTCGGGCCCGAAGCGATCGCGAAAGCTCTGCACGAAGCGCCGGCTGGCCGGCGTGTCCAGCGTGGCGAACCAGGGGGCGGCAGTGATGTGGCCCTCGGCCGCGCCGGGGCGCATGGCGGCGGCATCGGCTTCGTTGGTGGCCAGGCTCACGATGGGCATGCGGGCCGGGTCGAAGCCGGCCGCCTGGTAGGCCTCGTAGAAACGCACGGTGTCGCTGCCGACCACGGTGGAGTAGATGGCATCGGGCTTCAAGGCGCGCACGCGCTCCATCACCGCCATGAAGTCCTCGTGCGAGCTCTGCAGCGGCAGGTAGATCTCATCCAGCACCGTGCCGCCGGCCTGCTCGAACAGCTCGCGCATGATGCGGTTGGACTCGTAGGGGTAGACATAGTGCCCGCCCACGAACAGCACCCGGCCACCATGGTGCTCGAGCACATGGCGCGCCAGCGGCACCGAGTTCTGGTTGGGCGCCGCACCGGTGTAGATGCAGTAGGGCGAGTATTCGAAGCCCTCGTACAGCGTGGGGTAGAACAGCAGCACGCGCCGGCTCTCCACCACCGGCAGCACGGCCTTGCGGGTGCTGGACATGTGGGTGCCGAAGATCACCGGCACCCGCTCTACGTCGCACAGGTGCACGGCGGCCTCGCGGTAGTCCTCTGGTGTCGGCCCGGCATCCGCCGCCACGGCTACCAGCGGCCGGCCCGCGATGCCACCGGCTGCGTTGACCTCCGAGATCGCCAGGCGCGTGGCGTTCTCCTGCGTGGCTTCCACCGCGGCGGTAAGGCTGCTGCGGGAAAACAGCAGGCCGACGCGCCAGCCGTCCTGCCCGGGATTGCCCGGCGCGGTCACGACAAGGCTCCGAAGCCCGACTGCTCGAAGGCCCGGGCGGCGCGGTACAGGGTGGCCTCCGCGTGGAAGGCGCCCACCAGCATCATGCCGACCGGCAGGCCCTGCGACTGGCCGCAGGGCAGCGACAGCGCAGGGTGGCCGGTGACGTCGAAGGGGGCGGTATTGGCGTTCATCTCCAGCGCGCGGGTGACGAAGATGCTGGCCGATGCGTCGTGCGCCGGCAGCGTGGGCGCCTTGAGCGGGACGGTGGGCATCAGCAGCAGGTCGTAGTGCGCAAGGGCCGCATCGTAGGCCGCCCGCAGCCGCCGCGCCAGGTTCTGGGCCCGGGCGTAGTAGCGCCCGCCGTAGCGCCGGGACAGGTATTCCCCCGCCAGCAGGCAGGTCTTCAAGTCGTGCGGGAAGTCGGCCGCGTGGGCCTGCCAGTCCTGCTGTGCCTTCATCAGGCTGGTGACATACAGGCCCTTCCAGTTGGAGCCGTAGTTGAAGCCCTTGAGCAGCTGCGTCGTGCCCTCCACTGCGATCGGCGTCCAGATCGCGTGGCCCTGGCGGTGCAGCGGGATGGACAGCTCGTCCACGCTGGCGCCCAGGCTGCGGAAGTGGTCTGCCGCGGCGCGTACCGAGGCGTCCACGTCGGCCTCGGAGTTGGCCCAGCCGAAGCCTTCGCGCACCACGCCAATGCGCAGGCCGGCACAGCCCGCATCCAGCTGCGCGCTGTAGCGGGTGTCCACCGGCAGCGGGCCCTGGCGCGGGTCCAGGCCGTCGGGGCCGGCCAGCACCTCCAGCAGCAAGGCGTTGTCGGCCACGGTGGCGGTCATGGGGCCGGCGTGGTCCAGTGTCATCTCGATCGGCATGATGCCGGTGTAGGGCACCAGGCCCCAGGTCGGCTTCATGCCGACGATGCCCGAGTAGGCCGCCGGAATGCGCACCGAGCCGCCCTGGTCCGTACCTATGCCCATGTCGACCACGCCGGCGCCCACCAGCGCGCCGCAGCCGGAGGACGAGCCACCGGCCGAATGGCCGGGCTTGCGCGGGTTCTGCACCGGGCCGAGCGCATTGGTATGGCTGCTGCCCGACACACAGAAGTACTCGCAATGGGCCTTGCCGACGATGGTGCCGCCGGCATCCAGCACCCGGGTGGCAATGGTGGCGTCGATGTCGGGCACGTAGCCCTGCAGGGTGGACGAGCCATTCATCATCGGCACGCCGGCCAGGCAGATGTTGTCCTTGAGCACCACGGTCTTGCCGCTCAGCGGACCGGTGGGCTTGCCTTGGATGGTGGTCTGCACGTACCAGGCGCCCAGCGGGTTGTCCGCGCCGCCCGGGAAGCGGCCGGGGGTGCGCGGATAGGCCACGGTGGGCTGCTCGGGCGCCATGGCGTCGACGCTGTCGTAGTCGTCGAAGGTGGCCTGCAGGATGGCGTCGTACTCGGCCAGCGTGGTCGGGTCGAGCGCAAGGCCCAGTGCGCGGGCCGTCTCGTCGAGTTGGGTGAGGGTCGGGCGGTTTACGGGCATGGGGTCTCAGGCATGGAAGTCGGTGAATTGCCGGGCGATCTCGTCGCTGGAGGTCTGGCGCGGGTCGAGGCTGCTGGTGAGCTGCCCCTTGTCGATGACCAGGATGCGGTCGGACAGGGCGCAGAG
>Ga0116227_10005325_pt1 | contig 27176 bp, 20 predicted proteins | sample S1TSphgellanicum_FD_89693 | JGI IMG/M metagenome (GOLD analysis project Ga0116227, IMG submission 89693) | Host-associated microbial communities from peat moss isolated from Minnesota, USA - S1T2_Fb - Sphagnum magellanicum MG | ecosystem: Host-associated > Plants > Peat moss > Unclassified...
GATTTGAGCTTGAGGGGGAGTGTTGAGAATTCAAGCTCAACTAGTTAGGTTTCATTAGTTACTGGAGTAGGAAAGTAACTAGGTTACTTTCTCAAGGTTGAATTACTTTCGCTACTTATTTTAATTTGGTTATTTGTGGTTTGGTCTTGTTGTTAAATACCTTGGTGTTGATGGTTTGTTTCTCTTTTCTTCATTACACAAATTTGTGTATTTCATGTGACAAGAACCTTGGAGAGTTCTTGATGTTGTGTTTTGTGTTGTGAGCATTATGTTGTAGTTTCCTTTCAATAAAGATTTAGGTTTGCACTTGAATAGATCTCCTATTTGTTAACATGTGATAAGTAGGATAACTAGTAGGTAGTAAGTAGCTAAGTTAAATAGCAAGTATTTTATTGTGTAGATATGTCATAGTGTTTTTATATTAATTAATAATAAAATGGTAGATTAGTTTGTAGGTAGTAGGTAGTAAATAGTTAAGGAAAATAGTAAATATTTTATTATGTTGATATATGATAATGTTTTTGTATGGGACAAAGGATGTGATAATGTTGTAGTGTAAACTTCTCATTTTTTCTATAATGTTATTTATGAACTTGCCTAAACATGTGGTTATTTGTGCAATTTTTTCTTTAGAGAGAATTCAAGATGGAACCTTATATATGGGTGGCCATATGTGCTAAAGGCCATTTGGAAGTCCCTTTAAATATGCAAGGTTTTAATATAACCTTGATGATAAGATCAAACTAACAAATTTTTCATTGAACATGTAGGTACGAGGCTATTCATATCCATAAAGGGTTGGGATTCATCTTCCTCCATTGGGTGCAAGAAGTGAACTCAATCAGAAGACCAAATATGAAAGTAACCAAATTACATAATACATTATTGAGAACATTCAAGACCACAAGGAAATAAAGGCATATGCATTGAAGCCCTATGTGAGCTTGACATTATTGAAGGTACACACATAATGTGTAAATCTTTGTTCAAGATTCTAACATGAACTAAAATTTGGTTTATTTGGTTTCAAAAGCATGTGATAATGTCATACACCCCTTGTTTTTGTGTTCTAGAGGATTGGACAAAGCATTTGGCCCTTGGAACATGTGGGAAGAATATTTGATATTATTGCACATACCATGTGTTTTGTGTCCTCCAAGTGACAAGCTAAAAAGTGAAGCCATCTTCAGACAAACCTAATAAGGGCATTGTACATGGAGCTTTAAACCTTGCATATATAATGGATAAGTCCTATTGGTAATTTTCCAACAACCATAGGATAAGGTTTCAAGTATATGAGGAAAAAGCTTATGCTCAAACCAATGAGTCAAATTTCCAAAGCAAAGATTGACAAAATGGTTTTTTGTTGGCTAACAATGAGAAAAGAATGATCAATGGCAAGTTGAAGATTAGAGCAAAAGAAGCTAGACACAACACTAAAATCTATGAGTTTTTATCACTCTCCCAAATTTAACATGCCCTCTTTAATGTCAATACTTTACTTATTTTCATAGTCTTTTTGGCGTCCATGATATACTTATTTGCCATTGTTTAGTGTGTCAAGCCTTTCAATGTACAATACTTGGGAAGTATGATGACAACCCAATTTATGTAATATATAATTTTCATTTTGATTTTGTTAATAATTGGTTGGTAGTTTTGTGTCATTCACCAAAACATGATTGTGATTTTTTGTGATTTTTTGTGATTGATACGAATTTCAATTTAATTTCCACTAATTATCTTGGTTTTTTTGTTAAAGAAACATGAATCATCTGGGAATCTATCCCATAAATTCAACTAGCACAATTGTTGTGGATCATCTTTGACATCTATAATGATTTTATAGGTGAGCGTTGGTAATGGGAAGTTGGTGACAAATCAATTCATTCAAGCTTGTGAATGCTACCAAGCCTTTAAAATTTGGATAATGTTGGGTGGATGTAGGTTGTTATCAAGGAAAATTTGTGGATCTATGATTGGGTGAAAACATAGAATTCAATGCTTTATAAACACTAAAAAGTTATGGTGATCTAGCAATGGTTTACTACCATGTGCAATGTAGTGAATTAACCCTTACCCAAAATCATTTGTCTTGATTTAGAATGTCCTATTGGGAAAGTGGTCTTCCACAACATGTTTGATTTGAGATGAATGATTGAACAACATTTAAGTATAGCCCAAAACTTGTAGTGTGGAGCTCAAAGTGCCACCCCAACTCACAAAGGCATTAACCAACACAGGCAAAAGGGGGAATCTTGATAGACAACATTAATATCACCCTTACCATAAAATGCAGCCCAATGTAGTTTTCAAAAATGCTAATGTCACTAGAGCTTGTGCCATTCAACCTATGCCATTCAACATCACTAGGACGCGTCACTCAACCTATATTGATAGGACCTATGTCACTTAAAAGTTTATGTATTGGTTTCACACAATTTGGACGGGATATTTACCAAGTGTTAAAGCACATTTAATGGAAAAGGTGTAAACATTATGTGGTCTAGGCATTTGATAGAAGATTCCAACTTTTAGATGGTGCGATGTTGATGTCATTGCATAAGAACTACTTGTGTGAAAGAAATAGGTTGACATAAATGAAAGTGGTATTGCAACTAGTAATTTGGTGGTTGGAACATGAATCATTCAATGCCTTGATGACATGAAACAAAAAGGTCAGTTATAAAACATGAAGTTCCATTACCATATGTATAAGCTAGGCACAAAATTAAGGTTTTTGTGTTAACCACTAGGAATTGGCTCATAGATCATGTTGACTTGTACATGCCATTAAGGCATGTGTCAACAACATGGATGCTAGTAAGGCCTATTCCATTAAGGTTTGTGTCATTAGGGCTTGTGTCACTAGGGCTTATGCCATTGAGGCTTGTGTCACCAAGGCTTATGCCATTAGGGCTTGTGTAAATAGGGCTTATCCCACTATGGCTTGTGTCACGAGGGCTTGTGCCATTAAGGCCAATATCATTAATGTTTATTGGTAAATAAAAAAATTCTAATTATATATTTTGGTCTAAAATACGGACTCAAATGCAATAAAATTAGTGCTAACAAAGTTTGCTCATTTAGATTTACTTAGAACTAGTTTTTAAATTAAAATTTAATAATGAAAGTATGATTAAAAACATCAAAACAACAAATTCTAGATACAAAAACAAAACTTTCCATAAATCAAAGTATATTTTTCTCACACTCCATTAGAGCTCCATGTTCTCCAATGATATAATGGTTTTCATCTCTTCTTCTTCTCCCAAGACATTTCTAAAAAAAAACAGTCTTATGTTTTATTCAAATTCAAATGGTGATAAAAAATATGTTATCTAGTTAATAATTCCTAAAACAATAACTAGGTAAAATACACTAATAATTACCACAAATAACTATTCCCTTAATATTACCCCACATGTATTCTGAATTACATCCTAGAATTCTAGATCAAAAATGTGTTAAGAAAGCTAAATATGTCATTGTTTGTGATCTTGTAATTCAAAAATCTGATATATCTGTTCAATGATCTGCTCTGTTTGTATTATAGTTCGTCTACTTGTATTTCATATTGAAGAACTGTATGATTCTTTGTTGAATATAGAATCTATTATTGGTCTTCTAATGCCTTTATTGATAACTGTATAATTGTTTGTTGATAGTTTTTTTTGTTCTTGTGATTACAACTTTATTGTCACTTCAGCTACTGTTATAGCTATAGATTTAATGTGATCTAATTTTGACCCCTACTGTTGCAACTTTGATACAACTTGTAACTATTGATTTGACTATAGATCTAATGTAATTAAAATTTGATCTCGTTGTTGTAACTTTGACACAAATTCAATCTGGCCCTATTGATCCTCTTAAATTATATGTTCTTCAGGTTGTATATGCTCCCTTATTTTGGTGTTTGCAGATGCATACTCTTGAGGATTAACTTCCTGCAAAACAATTTTTTCTTTTTTTAGAATCTATTTAGCAACCTCCCTTTCAAGGCTATCCTTTCCTCAATTGAGGTTTCTTAGCTCTTATACTAATCATGTACTTGATGATTTTGCCCTATGTGTATCCCTTTAGTTTTTTTCCTCATCGGAAATCTTTGGTTTTAGAGATAGAATTAAAGGTTTATACTCACATGATGGCATAACTTTTTCCATCTAAGAAATCTTGTGTTTGTACAGCCTTTCGCTACAACTTTTCTTTAGACCTCACCTCAATCGGAGGTTTGCACACAAAGTTATGGGGCTCCAAAGTCATAGGAATTCTAATTTCGAGAATTTCAAGACTCCAACTTGGGAGTCCCAAAACAAAATGACATTTGGGTGTTGGCCCCGTGGCGAAGCACAGAGAATACTATAAGGGGGAAGGTGTTGGCTTCCCCCAAGTTCGAGTCGTGGTGAGTCTTGTGAGTCCGTGTTTATTTGTGACTTGTCCGTGCACCAAAATTATTCCAACTATGCACTAACTAATTTGTTGTTTGGTTCCTCCAATATTGATAATGCCTTGAACTTTACCTAAAGCAAAATATTTTACTTCCTAAATTCATTGTTTTCTCCAAAAACAATATCTTAATTGAAGGGTTTTTTCTTCTATGTCTCCTTTAAAAGTTTGTTTAACTTTTCATTAAAAGTTATCTGCTTTTGTAAATTACTATCCATTTGTGCATGCATGTGGTCAACTTGCCTTTGTATTTCATTCTTAATTTGATATGCATGAGCATTGTCCACTTTGAGCTCTTCTACCTCCTTTTGCTGCTTCAATATAATTTCTTTCATGTTCTTGTAGTCTTTTTGAAGTTTGTTATGTTTTATACTTAAAGTATCCTTCTTTGATTTTAAACCCCAATAATTAACATTTGTCTCCTTTAAAATTGCTTGTAAAAAATCCTTTTCTATTTTTATGTTCTCCAAATCCTTGCCATGTTTCTCCATGTTATTGATATTTTGTCTAGTTACCTGAAGTTCTGCCAATACATGACTATTCTCACTATCCAATCCTGCAACTTTATTTTGAGCTTTTGCTCTTTCTCTAAAGCTCCTTGCAAATTTTGAACAAATCTATCATTTTTTTATATAATTTGTTTATTCTTGATCTCCAAACCAAAAAGTCCAAGCAAAATATTTTTCATCTATACATTATATTTTGCTACGTGTTGAAACATAAATAACAGCTTGATGCACCCCCAAACTCCTTGAAAGATTCAAATGTGAGTCAAAAAATGAAGACAACGGAAGGAGTTGGGGCGTACACTCCTAGCTCATAGTAGTTCGGGGGTAAGAAGGGCATGTTAGAGCTCCGGGATGGGGATTAAGATGATTGATAAACATGTGAATTATTCATATGGATTTGCACAAACTAAACAATTAGTTGGTTAGTGCATAATTGGAACACTTTTGATGCATGGACGAACCACGGGCATACACGGATTCACAAGAATCACAAGAATCCCCACAACCTGAACTTGAGGAAGCCACCACCTTCTCCTTTATAGTATTCTATGTGATCAACCATGGGGGTTGCATCCAAATGTTATTTTTCTCGAGACTCCCAAGTTGGGAGTCCCGAAATTCCTAAAATTGGGACTCTTGGCACTTTAAAGGCCCATAATTTCTTGTGTAAACCTCCAATTGAGGTGAGGTTTAAAATAAAGTTGTAACCTTCATTAAGAACTTTTCAAGGATGTGTGACACACCACATGCCATGCACACATGTAATTCAAGGCAATTCTTGACTTTTAGTGGTTGGGAGTCAAATTGACACTTTGACTTTTGGCCTTTCTTTCGGTCATAACTTGTGCTTTAAGTACTCAAATGGATCATACAAACCCATTTTAAACATCTACGTTTCAAGAATTTTTCAATGGTATAAGAAAATTTTCAATCTAACAAGTCTTGGCCCTTTGAATCATTCTTTAAATATTCAAGATTTCATAGGGCCTCCAACTCCCAAAGTGAAAGTCCACTTAGGAGTGTGTGGGCTCATTCCCTCACACTTTCTTGCATTATCGGGAATATGAATGTGACTCTTGGGGTGCACTCTCAGCCCACACCTTTCCATGCCTTTTCCTTGGTCGTGAACCTAAGGCTAGGGTTGTGACACAACTCTTTTATGTTCATCCAATTCTACTTCTATCACTTGCACAAACCCTAGTGTATGAAACTTAGGAGTTTAACCCTTGGAACTTGTATTTGACGAATCTAGACTCATGTGTGCAGACCATACTTCTCTAAATACATTCATGCCCATTGTAGAACTTGGTCTTAAAAGCAACATACCTCCATTATTATGTGGTGATGGAACATATTGTTGTACTTATGGTGGATCTTGGTCAAAATCTTATATTTGCTCTTCTGTTGATCGCTAAACTTGAAACTTTGGCTCCTTCTTGGGCCAACTCTAATGCTCTTGCCCAACAAATCTCTCCTCCTGCTTGGGAAAAATTGGTAATCTTGGATAAGACTTAAGAGATGTGGATTTTTCTTTATGTTTATGATTTTGTTGTTGTTATTTCTCAATAAATTTTTTGCTTGTTGAGGATCAATATTTCCTCTCATTACAATATTTTCTTGTCGTTTCTGCCTTTTCTATAGAGTCTTTCTCTTCATCATCACTAGATTAAGACATTAGAACCGCTTTTCTGGTTGTCCTTGTCTTTGGTTGTTTCTCCTTTCTAAGAAAAATGTATGTAGGGTTTAGAGGTATTTTGTTTGTAACGAACCTCTCCTTTAAACTGCCTCTTCTTCTTTTATCTTTTAAAGGTTGTTTTACATGTTTCTTCTTCTCCTATGATTCTTCTCCTTTTAAGGGAAACCATTTCTAAAACAAAATTTCTAAGACTTTGGTAAAATGGTATACATCCTTTTTAGTTATTTTTTTATGTTCCTTCAATCATATTTATTTGACGCTTCTCCCATCTGATCAATTCTTTAACCAATTGAAAATAAACGATTATAACCTAATTAATAAACTCTCCATGATCTACTCTAGAGATCATCATAGCAGACTTATTACTAAAATATTACACCTTATCCTTTTGGTAAATAATTGGTAGAATGGAAACAATTCTATTAACATACTATGACTTCATCTTTTTTACAACCCACTCTTCATTGGTGTTATAAGTGTCAAGGATTTTATTTGCTATATCTACCAATGTTATTCTAACATTAGACATTTTTGCCCTATCTACTTCTATTTCTCTTGTATGGTAGATTCTAAAAACTTCTAACAAGACATGCTTATTTATTACTTTATGCTCATCCCCCAACATAACCTTCTATTATGTTTAAGATCCAACTTCCAATTGTTCATAAATTCAACCAAAATGTTGTGGTGAGGTGTTTTCCACTCAATCTCAAACATGCTTATTAATCTACTTATGTTTGCCCAAGCTTTTTCTTCCTCTCCAAAACTTGTCCAAAAGCAAAATGTTCTTCAAATTACTATTGTAATTTTGTTTTTTTGGAATAAAAACATACCTAATCTAATCATCCTAATGAATATGCATTTTTTTCTCACGTAAACTTACAACCATTGCTTATTGACTCGTTTTTTTCATGTGTTTTTTATTGAGAACATGAACTCTCTAGAATCTGCTCTTAAGTAAACTCTTCTTGATGTAATGGTGATTGTTGTTATTGTTGCAAATTGTCTTTCTGTTGGTCTTCCTTAGAATCTGAAATAAAAATGGGATCGACTTGTTCATTAGGACCTACATGTCTTCTAGGCTTCCTAAAGTTATATCTTTCAATGTTTCCTTATAATCTTTCTAGTTTTTTCTGATTGCTTCAAAAGCTCTCTCAAATTTGGATATCAAAGAGGATTTTTGAGAAGAAGAAGAAGGATAAATTGGAAAATGAAAAGGTGGACCTCTTTCAGGAGACCTAAACTATAGAGGCAAAATAAGGTGAACTAACCTTGTGTCCTTGAACTGATAACCATCTCTCGGCTAACCTAGCCTCCTTCGTCCCAATGTTTGCAAATTTCTATTGTTCTTTCAATCTTTCTTGCTCCTTTGTCAACTTTTGCAATTTCTCCACAAAACTTTTTTCAGCACTCATTTTCGAAACAAAAAACAATTGAAACCTATTTGTAGAAAATGAAAACAAATAGTTATTTTGGTGTTTGCCACCTTCTAAAACGTTACCACCTCATTTCATGAAGTGACGTTTTAGGGCCAACATTTTAATGATTTGTACTTTATTAAGATTGTTTGACATTTGTCATCTCTTCCTTAAATTCATATTAACATCAACATGGGCTGTAGTTAATGCCTATTGACCAAAGAATTTTATGGACGTGGCACTGAGTAATTCTAATGACATTCATGAATATGATGACCTAGTATAATCTACACTACAAATTCCCTCTAGTTGGTGAGTCATTAGATTAACATAATTTTTTTATGATGTCAATGACTTATTTACCCCATAATCCAATAATTGTGAAAATGTATAACCATGACTTGGGTATTTGTTCATAACTTGTTGGCTTATCAGATTTACAAGTTTTTCCTGATACTACTATCTAATCGGTCCCAATGGTTTTTGTTTTTCTTTAATCTTCTAAATCCTCATCAAAGGTTTTTTCCATGTGGTTTTCATGTATGGACTATAAAAACTTCAGATCCACATATGTGTGTGGTTTCAACTTATTAACATTGTCCAATATTGGGTTTGGTTCAAAATTGTTAATAGAAATAAGAAGAACAATATCATTGGGTAAGCAATATTATACCATGAATGGACCAAACCATCTTTTCTTGAATTTGCCCCTTTTTTTTTCCTTTGGGAAACCATAAGACATAATCTCCAAATTGGAACTTCTTTTCAATATTTTTTTGTTGACTCCACAAAAATTTGTTCCATTGGTTAGCTCCCACATTGTTCTGAGTTTCTAATCTGTTCTCTGGTTACTTTTCCAATTTTGTAATTCTGGTTGTTAGCATTTTAATTGGTTTTGCATCTTTGTGGTCCCAATTAATAGCCAGTAGAACATATTTTGTTGGCATTAAAAGATGAAAATCATAGACTAACTAGTAGGGTGTATAACTTGTTGGCACCTTGTAAGTAGTCCTATATGAAAACAAAACTATAGAAAAATGTTCATCCCAGTCTATTCTTTTCTCATTAACCAACTTGGTCAATAGTCTACCAATGACTTTGTTAATAGATTTTGCTTGTCCATTTCCCTACGGATAATATGTAATAGAATTAACATGCTTGAGTAAAAATTGTTCTATTAGATGTTTTATTGTGTCATTGATGAAATGTACTCCCTAATTTATAACTATGGTCAATGGACATCCAAATCTTGTCAGAATATACTCATATAGAAATCTTGTTGTAATTACTACAATATTAGTTTTGAGTGTTTTACCTCTACCCACTCGGTTGCATAATTTATAATTACCAAAATGTATTTGCTTCCTATTAATTTTCATGTTGGTTTGATTGGACCTATAAAATCTAGACCCCACTTCATGAAAGGTTCCTCTAGAGGTATTATTACCAACTTGGCCAGACTTTTGGTCTTGAATCTTCTAATCTTTTGACAACTATCATAGCTTTTGCAAAAGTCATGAATATCCTTGAATAAGGTTGGCCACCAATATCTTGCATCTAGAATTTTCTTTGTAGTAATATTTGCAACAAAATGTCCTCTAGCCACTATTTCATGTAGCTCCTTTAGAACAATCTATGCTTTTGAGGTGGTCAAACATCTTCGCATTTTATTGTCTTGTCCCATTCTATACATAATTCCTTCTTTTAGAATGAAAGGTTCTACCTTTATGACCAATTTTTATTTTAAAGTTAGGTTCAAAAAAATTTAGCATCTGACCTATCTCTAAATAAATTTTTACTTCTTACATCCATATAAGTTCTATAGAAAATAATGACACATCCAAAGTTTGATTTGGGACACCCAATGGTTTTGAACTATTTGGCAATTTGGATAAAACATTAGCAACTACATGTGTTTTACCAGGTTTGTAAACTACTATGAACTCATACTTTAAAAATAACAACAACCATCTTGTTATCCTTCATGACATTTGTTGACCAAGTACATTACAACCATATGGTCTACATAAAAAATAAATTAAATCCCAATAAAAAATGTTTGAACTTATGCAAAGCATAATTATTGTTAAGGCTTTTTTTTTGTAGCAATATAATTTTGTTTACCTTATTGAATAGTCTAAAGGCATATACTATAGGTTGATCCTACTTATTAGTTGAGTTCTATGCCAACATTGCACCTACTGCCAACAATGATGCATATGTGTGCACATGAAACTCCAATTGCCAATTTGGAGGCATTAAAATCATTGCTTCCATGTACTTTTGTTTGATCTAATCCCAAGCTTTTTAACATTCTGTGGTCCATATAAAAGGTTTTGTTTTTTTCATAAACTTGGCGATTGGTGCCATGATAAAGGCAAAATTCTTGATGAAACATCTATAAAACTGAGCCACACCATTAAAAACTTGAATCTACTATGGATTAGTAGGTACCGACATATTCACTATTGTCAAAACCTTCTTAGGGTCTAGTATTTTTCCTTCCTTGGACACTATGAACCCTAAAATCAATCCTAAAAATACCATAAAAACACATTTCTCTTGGTTAAAACTGATTCTATATTCTTTGCACTTCTAAAGGCAAAGTTTGAACATCATCAAATGACTTTCCATATTATTATAAACTATGAAATCATCCAAAAATATTTTCATGAACTGGTCTAAGTATTCTTTGAAGGTTTTGCTAACTACTATTTCGAAAATTAGTGGCCCATTTTTCACACCAAATGGCATCGCCATCCAAACAAAAGCTCCCCGATTTGTTACAAAAGATGTTTTGTATCTATCTTCAGGGGCTATAGAAATCTGATGGTAACTTAAATATCCATCTAGAAATGAATAGGCTTCATACCCTGTTATAGTATTCAATACCTCATCAAAAAATGGCAAAGGATAAGGATTTTTTTTTGTGGCCTTATTAAGCTTCCTGAAATCCACACAAATTTTCAATTTGCCATTCCTTTTAGGTATTACCACTATGTGACGTGATCCCAAGTTCCTAGTTAGACCCAAAATGGGTCTAAGTTACTCAAACAACAGAATTATGAAGAACTCAGGGCACACTCCTAACTTTTAGCACTAGAAGGGGTAGAGGGGCGTGCTGAAGCTCTAAGATGGGACTAGGAAGAGTGACAAGCTTTAGTTATTTATTCGAACTTACATCAAACCAACTAACAAGTTGGTTAGTTCACTTTTTGGAGCACCTTTAGTGTTAGGACAAGCCACAGGCAACCTTGAACTCATAAGACTCACCACGCCCAAACTCAGGGGAAGCCACCACTTTCCCCCATATAGTATTATTTGCATCTCTCCACGGCACCTACATCCGAATGGTTTTTTGTCTCGGGACTCTCAAGGAGGAGTCTTGAAACTGTCCTGGTTTGGACTCCCGGGACTTTGCGAGGTCATAATTCTTTGCCTAAACCTTCGATTGGGATGAGGTCTGAAGCAAACATGTAGCTCTCCTTTGGAGCTTTGTAACAGTATATCGCACTCCCCCTGCACACACCGGGGTCAGGTCGATTCCCGACTTTTAATGGTCGGGAGTCAAATTGCCAATTTGACCCCCAGCCCTTCTTTTTGCCATAACGTGTGCTTCAAATGTTCAAATGGCCCATGCAAGCTCATTTTCGACATCTACACTTTGATAACTTTCCAATGATATAAAAAACGCTCCAATGTGAGGTGTTTTGACCCTTGTAATCAAACTTTGAAGTTTTGAGAGTCCCGGAGGACTCCCAAGTCCCACTTTTGGGAGTGTGAATGTCATCCTCACACTCTCTCAAAGTAAGGTTGCAACATTATGGGTGATAACCATGTAGCTTCTTCTATAGGTTGAATAAATCTAGCTGTTAATAGTTTGTCAATGTCTTGTTTGACCACTACAACATAATTAAGGTTCAATTTGTACCTTGGTTGATGTGCTAGTGGAATTGAGGTATCTAAGTAAATTCTATGTTGAGCCAATTTTGGAGGTATGCCTTTCAGATCTTTGTAAGTTTAGGCAAACACATCCTTGAACTTTTTAAGTAACATTTGAAGTTTTTTAATTTTCTCCTTTGTGAATTATGAATTCACCTTGATGTATTGTGGATTTGCTTATGTGCCAAGATTAAGTTTAACAAAATCTAATTTGCTATCTGAAGATTCTGTACCTATAGTTTTGTTGATGTCTCATCCACTTGAATATTATCTTGGCCATGATGGTAATAAGTTCATGGATAAACCTTATCTTCTAATGAAACCTTTAGTGTGATAGAAAAGTCTTTTGATTTCATTGTTGAAAGCACCAATTCTGTAACTGTTTGATCTAATGTCCCTTGCTCTGGATTAGATTCCTTAGTGCTTTTGATTTCTAACATTCTAGCTCTCAACAACAAAATTGTTTCTTTTGGGAGAATAATTGTGACAATTGAAAACAATTTTGGTTTTGTTTCAAAGATCAAATCTTCCTCTTCATTTGTTAACCTTTCCATCAAGTCATAACAAATGGATACTTGGGGCCTTTTGGTTTCTACTCCCAATTTCCTATTAACTGATATTGTTCTAACTGTTTCATTACCTTGAACAATAATGACATTGTTACCCTAGTCATGTGTAACCTTTGCATCTCTGAGCCAAGGTCTTCTTAACAACATATAATAGCTAGAATCTACCACATTATTTTTGATAATAGTAAATGTGATGATATATGGAATACCTTGTATGTGAATCTTCAAATTTATAATGATTCCTAGAAGTCTAGTCATACTTTGATCTACTATTCTGAAGTGGTATGGAGTTGGTCTTGGCTTGGGTAAACCTAATTTTGTTATGAGGTTTTTTATTATAATGTTCACACTTGCCCCTCCACCTATCCAAACATCCTCAACAATGTCCTTCCCAACTTGTACTTGGATAATTGCCATCTAGTTATCTACCTCTATAGTTGTTATGTATAATTTAGAATGTGTGTAAACTATTATGGCTACACTAGGTTCTAACATCTGTTTAATAGTTATATTAGGTTTTTTTGGCTCTAATTTTTGCCACATATACTTTTAAAAATCTAGTGTTATCTTCAGCAATTGATTTAACTTCAAAGTATAGGTAGTTTCCAACATCTATTTACTAATATTTTGGAATATTTGTTCTATAAACATAATTGTGTCGATAGGATTAGTAGACAAACTTTATGATACAATTGGTTTTGTGGACACCTTAAACTCTGGCAATCCTGCCCAACTTGTATTCCATTGTGTTTTCTCCTTTTGAATCAGATTTTGTGGTGGGTATTCTACTTGCAACTCTTGTATAGTCTTGACAAAAGATTGTTATATTTTTTGTTCATTTGCCCATTCAACATCAGACTTCTTCATTGGCTATCTATCTTTAAACACCCATTCTTCAATAACCTTGCTTCTGGTGATGGCCATATTCACATCCACCATATGAACTGAAGGATTTGAAACCTTGGGTTCTACCACAATTTATTTCTTTGTTAGCTTCATTGTTTTGTTTTTAAACATATTCTACATACATTGTACTTTGGACAATCTATGATCTTATGTTTAATGTCACCACATATCCAACATGAATACCTCACATGCTTTTGTATTTTAATATGTTTGCTAGTAACCTTAGAGACTACAAGAACAAGGTTTTCCTTTTTTTTGACTCTACAAGTTTCAACATTACGATTTGTTTTATGATAATTTGTATAGTACATTCCTATTTTTTCTGGGGTTGTTTAAGGTTTTTGAGCTAATATTGTCTTACTATTTTGTGGTACTCACATATTGCTTATGGTCTTTATTTCAAAAATTCCTTCTTCACAAACCAAAGTTGCTGCAAAGTTTCTCTCTTCATACTTGCTATTGCTACAAACAAATATGGTTGTAATCTAAATCTAAAAATAGTAGTTAAGAAACTATTTGTTGTCTTGTGTTGAAGATTATTGGCCAACTTCAATAATCTCTCATAATAGACTTCTATTCTTTCATTTTTCTCATGCTTCATGTTTTTCAACTGTAGGTAAATTTGTTCATCATTATGAACTTTTTTGTACCTTTTATAAAAAACTAATTGCAACTATGTAAAAATACAATTTAGGTAATATCCCATATAATTGTTACACTAGTCAGACATAATATCTTTAAGGGTAAAATTGAATAAATTTTCAATTTTTGCATTATATGTTTCACTATTTATTTTAATGGTAGCTTAAAAAACTCTAACATGAACATATGGGTCATAATCTTTCACACATTCAAGATAGTTAAATGGTTGACGATAAGGTCTATTTGGTGGTAATGGTGGTCTACCTAGATTCACCATTGGTAATCCAAAGTATCTTGGAGGTCCTAAAGGTCCTACTGGATCTGATCCGCCTCTTCTTAGATTTGATGGCTGACTAACAAAAACTTTGTTCACCTTTTTGGGTATATCTTCATGTAAATTCACAAATTATATTCCCCTTAGAATTTGTGATCTGGATTTGACACCATCAACAATACAAATTGGTGTTGATACAAATGGAGCTTTAGTAACTATAATTATAGAGTAAGGCATTGCCATAGAATATACTTGCACAAATTTTATTGGTTCCATTTTGAAAATTGAAGTTCCTGCATAGGTAACTCCAATATTTTTTTGATGTAACAAACTTGGTATAGGAACTACATAAATAGGTACTACATCTGCCATAGTCTAAACACTCATTTCCATTTTGTTTTTTCTCCATATTTGTTCTTTGAATCTATTTGGAAATATGACCCTATCATGGTATAGATCCTTTGGCTCAATATGTCCATGATTCCCTACTTTTGTAGAGTCTGGATTTAGATTTTGGAAATGCTCAGCAAATCCTTGCCTCACATTATCTTCAATAAATGGACATTCATTGATTTGATGTCCAATTTGATGGCAATATGTGCAACGTGGAAAATTTGGTCTTAGAACTCTATTCACATTGTGAATCCCTTTACTCCAATCCCTTAGAACTCCTATAACTATGCTTCCATTTAGCTGATTAAATCTAAGTTCACTATACTTCATTCTTACAACCACATGAACATTTTTTGCTACTATTGGTTCCACTATTGGTAAACCTACATTTTCTTGTTTAATTACAAGTATCAATTCAATTCCTTTGGATATTTTGATACCTTGAGTTGCAACTTTTTATTCAATAACATAATAAATTGGTGGTTCAAAATTTTGAGCTCCTTGTTTAAACTCTTCATTCTTCTGACCATCTTGATAATAAGCAAATGAAGCAAATCTGTACCTTAATATTACTTCCTCCCTTTTTGACATGTTGATTCTTTGTTCTTCTTCTTCTTCAATCAGAATATCAGAGTTATGTTGTTGCATCAGATTTGTTAATCCTCTCTGTCAAGGTTCGGATTTCTAACTCCTTTGTCTAAACTCAATTTGTGAGTCTACATTTTCAATTTAACATTCATCCCTTTAAAATCTTGCAGTAGACTATTGGTGTGCCTTTGTGCTTCACCAATTTGCACTTCATGAGGAATAATCGGTGTTGCCTAAAGCATTATGTGGCATGTTATTTTTCTTCTATCCAAATATATTTCTATTTTGTCTGAGAAACTTTACAAACATATGATATACCTAATCTGCACTTAAATTGTTGTTAATGGTAGTGCCATTTTCCACATGTTCATGTAATACAACTTGATATAATTGTCTCCTCAAACTTCTAGTTACAATTCTATTTTCCATCTTTCCACGTCCTAATTCAAACTTGAACAAATTTTTGCATTAAAACAAAATCCTCACAATTAGCTACTTTACTTAGATCTGTTTCTTAAACAAAAAATTATGATCAAGATTTATTTTTAAATGCAAAAAACAAGACTAAAATTCATAATTTACCTATAGAAACAAAAATTTCAACAACAAGACATAAATAACATCTTGAAATTCACTTTGAATTCAGGCCCTAAGATGGTCACCAAATGGTAAATACAATATTCTTAATTTTACATTTTGGTCTAAAATTTGGACTGAAATGCAATGAAACTAATATTAACAAAATCTATTCATTCATATCTACTTAAAACTAGTTTTAGAAATGAAATCTAGTCATGAAAGTATGATTAAAAACATCAAAACAACAAATTTTGGATATGAAAAAAAAACTTTCCATAAATCAAAGTATATTTTTCTCATACTCCATTAGAGCTCCATGTTCTACAATGATACAATGGTCCTCATCTCTTCCTATTTTCCTAAGATATTCCTCAAAAAAATAATCCTATGTTTTATTCAAATTCAAATGGTGATAAAAACTATGTAATCTAGTTAGTGATTCCTAAAACAGTAACTAGGTAAATATAAATATACTAACTAATGATTACCACAAATAACTACTCCCTTAACATTTATGTCATTAAGGCTTAGGCTAACAACTCATGAAATTCAATATCAGTAGGTCATGTGTCACAATCAACCAACAATGAGTTTTGTCATTAGGACCCATGTTTATGTATATTAGGTGAAAGTCTATGCATATGTAATGGTCTCATACAATTTGTAAAGGATGTTTTAACAAGCATTAAACAATAGGTGATCTTGCATTTGAAGATTACTAATGGTATGCATTTGCTCACCATGTACTATACATCCATTTAGTCTTAGAACTTAAGCAAGATTTATTTAATAGATATAGTGATGTTCCACTATGTATTTGGTATTGCATTAAAACAAGGATTGTTCATGAATAAACATTCTTTTAGGTGGATTAATGGAACACATTTATTGTTTTCATTGTTGTTGTTTTGGGTTTGAATCAAGCATAAAGAAAGGGGCTTAACCATTAAAATAATAACACATTTAACTATTTGCAATATAAATTTGAAACCATATATAATAGACCATTTTATGGATTTTTTATTTTTGTTAAAACAAATTCAATGAGAGGAAATAGTGAAGGAATACAACTTGCTTTTGGCTCAAACCTTGTTGCACAAATTGGCTACAATAAGGTCAACAAACCCTTTTCACTTAGAGCATCATGAAGTTGGGATACATTGAAAGAGCAATAGTGCCATTTGTGATTTTTTTACTTGAAATCATCATTCAATCAACCACCCAATTGATGGTTATAAGATTTTTGAAAACAAATTGGGTGGGTTGTTTCAATAATGTATAAATAGTAGGTTTGAATGTTTGGCATATTGTGTTTGATAATGCTACTAGTTGCATAGTACAGCTAAGCTATGGTACTAGATAGTTAAACAATACATTCCTCCTTGGACATGACTAAGGACTTTATGTGGGTTTCTAGGATGAAAAATCAACATTCATTTTCTTTGTATGTGGCATTTCCAAAAGTGTGTTAGATTCAAGTAATAAACATCAATATGATGGTGGATGAGAACATCAAATAGGTGTAATCCCTACAATGCAAAGTTGAGGTAAGTTTACATAATGTTTTAATTCCCTTTCAAATGTTGCACTATAGGTTGTGTCTTTGGTACATATGTATGATATTTTCCCCTAAACCTTAAATGTTAAAACACACCTTATGATGTGATGGCCTATATTGTTAGTGAACTTTACAAAAAAAAATGTTGTCCCCATTCATGTGCAAGGTGTTAGATCCATTGGAATTTATCAACATGTCTAAAGAAAAGGAAAAACAGTTTGCAAATCAGCAAAAAATTCAATAATTGAAGGTAATGTTTTCATATAGTTAATCATTTAGGTGGGACTTTAGATGAAGTTAAGCACCAAGGATTTTTTCATAGGGTCATTTGATATGCTACTAACAAATTTTCAAAGCAAATTTTGTGTGTCTGATGAAGTTTTTTTGAGATTATCAAATCTTGTACATTTCACATGAATTTCATAATTTTGTCTCAAATTTTCTAACATTGGGCCACATTTGGAACCAAAAAAATGTCAAATGCCCTTATGGCCTATTGGATAAAGGAAGTGTTTAATAACTAAAAAGTGAATTTTTTGTGGTATTACAGTGTAAAATCCCAAGGGTTGTGATAGAATCTATAGCAACCCCATTGACCCAAGCATACATGTTGATGGGTTCAATAGGCAAGTTTACATGTTCATAGACACGAAAAAAGGTAAAAGTTAGAGTGATTCAGTGGAATCATTTGGGACTACAACTTCATCATTATTATATTTCACATGGCCAAGATCCCTATATCACCCAATTAAGAAGAACATCTAATGCATGAATGGGGATACATATGTTTGGGGCATGTATGGGATGATGATTTGTTCAAGTCTTCATCAAGTTAGGCTTTATGATTTAGTGATACACAAGGTTTAGTGATATGAAATCATGAATGACATAACCCATAATGACTAGGGCACATTGTCACATTAATGAGAGTATTGTATGGACCACCTTGCTATATGACAAGCCATAGATTATCACCTTAGTGAGGGTAATGTATGGATCACCTTGTTGTATGAGTAACTTTCCTTGTGTGAAAAACAATAAAATGATATGTGTCAAAATGACCAATCTTATTCACATGGGTGTGGCATATTGGATGGGGCGATGATTTGAGTTTTAATGAAAGTTGACTAGCTTTTATGAGTTAATGACACATAACCTTTAACGATATGACACGAATGGCATAATGTCTAGTGATTAGGGTAGATTGTCACCTTAGCAAAGATAATGTATGAATCACCTAACTATGTGTGACCAAAATTACTTGTGGGCAACTAAATTAATTGACATGTGGCAAAAGTGAATGGATCAAAACATGTATATAGGCAATGATTAGAATATTAATGATTAGGCCATTTGTGAAACAACTATTAGGGATTTAACTTTGTGAATTACAATGTGATAAATGATTATGATCAAACATTAAAAAGGTGGTAATTTTGGAAGATTTGAATGAAATGTACAATGGTTTTCTATACAAGTTGTGACCTCTAAGTCACTAATATAGATATGATGACATTCATTAATATGGGGACCATAAACCCACCACCCATGAGTAATAATATTGAGTTTGATGCGTATTGCACCTTACTTATCAATGGTGATAAGTAAAACTGTATTATTAGGCGAACAATATTGTGTCCTGTAAGGCCCAAACCATTGTCTTTGAAATTTTGGAGCAGGTTTGGAAATAGCCCTTGGAAATCATAATAAATAGTCTCCAAATTGAAACTTGGTTTTAATGAACCAGTTCTGTGACCATAATGATTTGTTCCACTAGTTGGAAGTAATTAGATCCTGTGCAATCAACTCGTTTTCCTATAATTTTCTAATTTTCTAATTCAAATAATTAGCTAGTTAGAACTTTGACACGTTATGGATTTCTATTTTCACCAAGTGTAGATGGTAACATGTATTTTGTAGGTAGTAATGGATGTAATCCATACACCAACTGAAATTGGGTATGACTAGTTCCAATTTTGTAGGCGGTTTGATATGAAAATAGGACCGTGGACAAGTGCTCATCCCAATCATTTTTATTTTCATTATCTAGTTTGGTTAATAAGGTTCCAAAAACCTTGTATGTAGACTCAACCTATCCATTTCCTTGTGGATAATAAATAGTAGAACTAGTATGTCTCAAAATAATGGTAAGTGAAATACCTAATTGCATCATCAATAAAATTCTAGTGACGATGATAATCAAAACTAGTTTATGTAGACTAGGTAGAGGGTTTTTTTCGTAACTAAGACAATTATAGCATGGTCGTCTGATTGTAATCACTTTATGAATGATGAAATCATAACACAACAATCATTCCTCGTCAAAACTAATTGTTCAATGTACACCTTGTCTTTTTTCAAAGTTTGGTGAGCAATAAAAAAAGTTTTATTGTCAAAAAACATGTTTGAAAAAAATACAAATCTTGGTGGGGTGTGTGAAATCTTTGCAAGTGTAGAGCATTTGAACTTGCATTAGAGAGAATGAATAATTTAAACCCTAAGAAAAAAAAAGGTGTTCAATCAAACTAATGGCCCCAAAATAATTATCTCAACACTCGGGTGTTGAATTTCACAACAACTTACAATATCGTGACAATGTTTATTGCATGATAGCATGTTATATGCTATCTAGTTGCATACTTCATCCAAACTCTTAGTATAAAAGTGTGTTTCTTGGTGTGTGAGGTAGATGCTCTTGCCAATATATCTCTCTCATAGATGATATCATAAAAGAGTCAACCCTCCCCCTTTACAAAAATTCAACTGCACAAGTCAACTATCCTAAAAATTTATTAAGTGATCCAACTAAGCAATTAAAAAGTCAATGGTCAAAAAGTCAACTCATGAGCAAGGATAATTTGAGAATTAACTCATGACTTTTAAGTATAACTTCCATAAAAAGCCTTAAAGGATAATTTGTATAGAGGAGACTTGTCGGTTGTCTGGACTCAAGACTCTAGATCAGGTTGGACTCTGCTTTTAGTCCAAATAGGAAACCTCTTCTCAACATCCCAACAGGAAGAATATTCAATCCCATCAGGGAAGACCCTAAATCCTCAAGACTGAGGGGCTCAGGAGGTTGAATTTGAGGGGCCTCACAATATCCCATGTCACTAACATATGTATCTCTAAAGGTTGCATTCACACCTAATGTTAAATCAGTGTTAAGTGAAAATCTAGGTGGCATCTTAGGTGGTACGCAATGTTAAATGGGTGATTGTTTAATATTAAGTGAATGTTAACATAAAATCTTCGTGGTAATAAATAGGTTTAGGTTCTAAATGACTAGCTTGGTGTTAGGGGACTAATACTAAAGTCCTTAACACCAAGTGGTGAATGCACTTAACTAGTAGCTGATGAATTCCTTTCAGCGGTGTCACATTTGATTGACATGTTGCTCCTGTTTAGTACTTTGCATGTTGGGTCCATGCGCATTATGTGACCTCACACTTACCAGTGCACCATCCACTGGAAACTGTTGTTATGACGCAATTGTGGATGAACCACGAGTGAGTTATCATGGTAACATTTTTGTTTTGGTAGACCCTTCACTCTTACCTCACACTACCTACGGAATTACCTATGTAAGTGGGTGAGCATTATAGATAGGTAGAGAGTGAATGTAATTACTTACTGTATAAGTAGGTAAATGGGTGAGCCGCTTGGTGGCTATTACATATGTAGATACATGTAGATTGTTAGTACATAGCTAACCATCCCCCTGGTTGACTATGGTACAAGAATACAATGAAAAAGTGTTTGCTGTCCACATACTATCCATCTGCAATGGTCTGCTGGTGGTTGCTGGTTCACTCCGCCGAATCAGTATGAAACTCATTTTCACACACCATGGGTAGCCAAGAAATTAAATCTAAAGAATATACTACTGGTATAAGTATATAAAAATTCAAGTAATTTGGAAAAGCAGTAGAAGCTTCCCAGCAGTGTTGTTGTTGTTTTTTTTTCTAAATGTGATTTAGGTGAGGGTGATCATCCATAAGCCATTTTAGCCAAATTTGGCTATTAAAAATATGGAAGGAATTAAAAAATCCTTATATATTTTTGCCTATCAACTTGAACCATCTATAGAAATCTGGCAATTTAAAAATATTTTTTTATTTCTTCCAAAATTTCTTATTTTCTTTTTCCAAAAATCATTGAATTTGCAACAGAAAGCTGTGTCCAAATTTTCATAATATTTTGCACAAAACAAGAGGCTTCTTCCCAGTACAAAGTCGCTCAACAATGTTCTCTTTGCAGTTTGAGACCCTGCTTCTTTGTTGGTAGCTGGTCCTGAACAAATAAAGAGGGCACAATTCTCTTACCCTGCATCGAAGTGAACAGGTGCACTTATCACCCAACAATTCACTGGTAAGAATCAGTATCGTTTTCCAGAATTATAAAACAGAAATGCAGAAAAAAGTGGTTTTCCACAATTTTAATCACAGAATTCCAGGAAAAAAAGAGAAAAAAAAATTCCATTAGGTAGCAAAAAATGTAGAAGGATGCTTAAAACTTGTCAACCTTCATATTTGGTTTATTGCAAATTTGGTTAAATCTTCTTATGAGTGATGGTCACTTTGGCTACATCACAAAACTAAGGGGGAAAAACACTGGCATGGATATCAAGGAATAATATATCTAACAAGACTTTGTAACTGCTTCAACTCACAGTTGAATGGGGCCAGGGTGAATCAACACCCAATAGTGCACATGGATGATGTGTTGACATGAAACAATTTTTCATTGCATTCTCTGTTGCATAGTTAACCAAAGTACTTAGCTCTGCATCAACCATCCATATGTATTCAGTATTTACCTACCTAGTGACCATGGATTGCCTTACTCATTTACTACCTACCACACAGTAACCACTTATATTCCTTACCTACTTACCTATGATACTTACCCGCTTACATGGGTAGTTCACAATGTAGTGTGCGGTAAAAATAGGAGGTTGACCGGACAGGACCTTGGTAACTCAGTTGTAGTGCATCCACAACTGCCTCATAACCATTGTTGGCCAGTTCTCTATACTAGGTTGGAGTCTCGATCTTAGAGCATCTCCATATGTGCTCAGTGTGTGACCCTGCAAAAAAGTTTTCACATCCAAGTTTATGTATATACTTCTTTGAAACCCTACCCATAAAGTGATAAAACTGAAACTGGGATAGCAAATAGGTGGGGGACTACTAATAGCAAACCATCTGGACCAATTATTATGATGGGCCAATCAGAAACACTAATCCGTAGTCAAATCATTTATTACACACTTTTCTGCAGGTGCACAGCGTTGCTGCGCCTTTTACCAGCCACCACAAACTGTGCAATTATGCTGTGCCAAAACCATTTTCCTGAGCCAAACCGGCATGTTTTGACTTTTCTTCATCCAATTTTATTGTGCAGCACGCGATGCTCTTAGTGGGTTTCCAGTAGATGGGGCTGGGCCATATACACCCATTTGGCAGGGGTCAAATAGTCTAGTAGTCAAATCTCATGGGCATATCCTGGTTGCAAATTTGATAAACCACACAAGAGGGATCACCATTGGTCACATTTAGTTGCTAGAAAACTATTGAATTGGAAAAACATTGGGATGGCTGTTTGGCATCTTAGCTGACAACCAAAAAATAATTATTAAACTGAAAAGGCTGAGCATTATAAAACATGCATGTTCTTACTACACACCTTGTGGGACTTAGCCAGTTTCTGGCTACAATGTGCAAGGGTACGGTATCCGTTGATGTGCAAAGTGTGTAAAGTGTGCCATCACTATTGATCAACTTGATGTGTGAATGTGCAAGGATAAATTTTCATGTCTATGTTTGTGTCCACAGTGAACCAGCACCCCATTGGTGCACAATGAAGCATGAATGGTGAGTGGATAGGAAACAGTTTTCTGTTCAGTTTCAGTTCCTTAGCTAACCGTGATGTTTAGCTCAGTTGCTTTTTTTTACTACTGACTACCAACCCACAAGCAGGTTGTTAGTAGGTGGGTAGTAAAACCAGCCCTTGCAGATGTAAAAACTAGAAACCATCTACTTACCTAGTACTTACCTATTTTCTTACCTAGATACCTATATATGAGACCTATATCCCAGAGAATTGGTCACCAAGGTGAACCCTGATATTAACTCAGTTGAGGTTCATCCACAACCCAGTAATAATGAGCATCCAGTGGATGGTGAACTGGTGGGTGCTAGGGTCCACTGTGGCCCATGTGTCTGGCTACATCAAGTATAAAAAACTCATGATACTTGTGTTTGAGGATACAGTGTTATGCACAATCAATTCATGTCCATTTTTCTTCCGAGAACTGGCAGTACCACAAAAGAGTCTTATCCTTGTCTTTTTGGATATGGAATGGGTCTCTTTGTCCTTCCCTTGAGGCACTTCCCTTTTATAGGTGTTCTAAAAGCCCTTGAAGTCGGGGTGTTCTTGAACTAGCTCAAGCACACTTGACTCCACCTCGAGCTGGCATTTGCTTCAAGAATGGCCAGAAGTTGTTACCCTACTTGAAAATGTGGGATGAGATTTGGCTATGATCTCAGCTTAGGCCCCTTATTTTGAGAATGCCCTTACCCTGAGGCTTTGACCTTTGCATGAAACACCAAATAGGGGGGGTGGGGTGTGGGGCGGGTTTCTTGAACAAGAAGGCATGATGAAGATGACCATATCTCTTTCTCCTTCTATTGGGTAAGTAATGACAATGTGACCATGTAGGCACATGTGTTTTTGAAATTGAAATTCAGCTTGCAGTCAAAGACAACAAAATTTCCTCCACATTTTCATGTTAGGTATTTCAGTAATACCGCTTCCTTGAAACCTGCAAAACTTGGTCCTCACTTATGTTGGATTGGCTCCTTATCTTTGTGGGTGAAAAATTGGATTTCATAAAAAATGCGCTCAATTTGGAGCAATTTGTTTAGGTGCAAGATCGAGAGTCATTGTGCTTCAGTCTCATGTGATGTACAAAAGTGTTATAAGAATCATCAGGAACAAAAGATCCTTGGAACACACATCACATGTGCTGCTGCAAAATGGAAATAATACTTACATGTGTTCTTCAACATGAGCACGTTGCACTGTTTGTGACTCCCACAAGCCTATAATTTACTTAGCCCTGCAACACAGTCAGAAGCATAGCAATTGGTTTATGTCATAGCTTGAATTGATCTTGGTTGTCTAGGGGTGACTGGATTTGATCTCAACCACCCATTGTCTGATAACATACCCAATGAAGGCAATCAAGCTTGTATGTTCAAACTTCTAATATGTCGTAATAGAATCTTATCATGAATCGATGAGAATTTCAAGCCAAATCACACACAGCATGGCCTCCTATACATGCTGTGACATTCATCTGAAAGAACTCTTAACCCTAAGAAGCTTAGTTTGAAAGCTAAAATTTCTCCTAAGTGGGTATTGGGATGCTTGATAAAAGCAATTCCACTAGTAGGAGTACAAATATGTCTTGGAAGCTATTATATGGATGAAGTTCAAGCTTTAAAGAGCATGAAAGCAAGTTTGGATTGGTAGATATGCACATCATATTGTGCTCTCCAAAAAAGCTCTAATAAAAAGATTATGATTGTTGTTGATTGGCCAGTCGCAACAATTCACTAATGTGGTTGCATTTATATTATCCTTTCTAATACATTGTTCAATATTTCATGTTTATGAGTGGGAGTGGAGAAATGACATGAACACCATTTCTAATGCCATAGACATTTGGATTTGGGGGAGGGACAATTGCGGTAGTACCTCATACTGGGTTTACTTGCATCCACTCTAACACTGTCTCCACCGTGCAGCAGTAAACTGGCCTGCACACTGTACTTCCAATACCAGACCGTAGTCTTAGGATAGCTTAGTATAGTGGGAAATAGGGTTCGTGCCAGTAATTTTGCACAAGATACAATACTTGTAATGGCCATATAAAAAATACTAGTGTGGCCTGTGTCGTTGGCCCAAGTGTTACCAAGTTCTCAACTGATTTTCCTTTCAAAACCTGGATTTTTGAAATTTATTTGAATTTTCAGTGGCAGAAATCAATTCAAAATCAATATCTCTCACATTCTGAATCCAAATCTTACCAAATAAATTTCATTAAATCCTGGTCATCAAGATCTTTCCAACCAAGACATACCAATTCCTCAGAAACTTTCAGCTACGATTTAATTTAATTTTCAGTGAAGAAATCGTTTGATATTCAAGATCTTTTGCACCACAAGTCCAAATGCCATGGAAGCAAAGCCCATGCACCCCTCCTCATTGAGAGCTTTCCAAAGACACCAAGAATACTATCTCAAGCATCCCAGTTCGGTGGATCTCATAACTACAAAACAAACTACCTTCCTTCATAGATAGATGGTTGCATTTGATTGGCCAACCATAATGGTTAGACCAGGTGAGTGTGGGTGTATTTAAATTTTAAATGGTCTCTCACATTAGGTATACTGTCCAATTTTTCACTCTGATGGGTGAGGATACGAATGCAATTAATTCTCTATGTTATGTGATAAACAATTGTAGAAGCCCAATATGGTAGTGTGGGTGGAGATACTTTTAAGGTATTGCATTTATCTCCCCCTCCTACCAGCAGAAAAAAGGCCAAAAATATACCAGTGTTGAGTGGTACTTAGAATGATGAACAAGTACTGACTGGTCATCAACCTGGTTATATACTCACTTACCTATTGATTTTCAAAATATTCAAAGAATCAATTTTGACATATTAACCATGATTTTCAAAAATGCAAAATGTCAAAGAACTGACCAAAGAATTGCCGGTTCTTTTGTGAAAAATGTTGGTTCTTTGAGATGTTTGAAATAACCAGAATTAGGCCTTGTGGTTCTTTGATTCTCCAATTTTTTAAAAATAAATTCAAAGAACCGGAATTGGAGGTTCTATGATTCCAGAATATTTGAAGAAGTGAAATTGGCAATTCTTTAAAACTTCAAAGAACTGCACCACACTGAAAAGCACGACTGTAAGAAAGCTGGAAACCCTACCTTGTGTGAATATTACTTGCTACTTACCGGGGTACTCCATGTGCCACTTGTTTGAACTTCAATTAACTACACTTTGTTATCCAGTATCATAAAATATCCGATTCCAGAAACTCCCAATAAAAGTCCTCCCCACCCCTCCCCCATACTGAACACAAGCGGTGTTTTTTTTCTTCAAATTTCTAATGTTGTATCATATGTGAGTGTCCCAAGAGGGATTTAGCACTATATGGCGATAGGTTACTACAACGTGGCCAAAAAGTTAAAGAAACTCCCAATGAAAGTCCTCCCCATCCCTCCCCCACACTGAACACAAGCGGTGTTTTTTTTCTTCAAATTTCTAATGTTGTATCACATGTGAGCGTCCCAAGAGGGATTTAACACTATATGGCGATAGGTTCCTACAACGTGTCCAAAAAGTTAAAAAAGTTGGTACCAAAAAATACCCCACTTCATCTCTAAAATCCTATTTGAAATTTTTTATTTAAATTTTTTTTGACCCAAAACAAGAATACATATGAATATTCTTTTCCATATTCCTATTCATAATTATACATATTTATTTATCGCATTTTTGCCAAATTTTGCACCAAACAAAAAGGCTGAGCACATGTCAAGAAAAAACAACCTAAAAGAACACA
>Ga0116227_10005326_pt1 | contig 27172 bp, 29 predicted proteins | sample S1TSphgellanicum_FD_89693 | JGI IMG/M metagenome (GOLD analysis project Ga0116227, IMG submission 89693) | Host-associated microbial communities from peat moss isolated from Minnesota, USA - S1T2_Fb - Sphagnum magellanicum MG | ecosystem: Host-associated > Plants > Peat moss > Unclassified...
CGCAACGTCGGCGCCGACCTGAACAACGACATCATCGGCGCCTCCGTCGGCCACGACGGCGAACGGGCGCCGTTCGACGTGCGGCTCTTTAGCGAATCGCTGCCGGCCGACGCCGTCCCGCGACGCGTCAACCTGCTCGGCACGGAAAACGACTCGCCCTCGCGCGAACTCGCCCGGTTCACCAAAGAGACGGCCGAAGCGTACGTGCCGCAGATGCATGCGAACCTGGTCTATCGCGCCGACCGGTTCTTGCGCGGGGGCGATCAAGAGTCGTTCACCGCCGCCGGAATTCCGGCCGTGCGTTTCGTCGAAGCGCACGAAAACTTCGATCATCAGCATCAGAACGTTCGCATCGCAAACGGCGTGCAGTACGGCGATCTCGAGCGCTACCTCGATTTCGATTACCTGGCACGCGTGACGCAACTCAACATAGCGGCACTCGCGACGCTCGCGCGGGCGCCGGCACCGCCGAAGGCGACGATGCTCGTGAAGTCGCTCGGCTACGATACGACGCTTGCGTGGAACGCGGACCCCGCGGCCGCGACGTACGACGTCGTTTGGCGAACGACGATCGAGCCGACGTGGACCCACGAACGCCAAGTCGGCCCCGCTACGTCGGCGACGCTACCGCTTTCGAAGGACGATTGGATTTTCGGCGTCCGCGCCGTCGACCGCGCGGGACACGCCAGCGTCGCCGCCTACCCCGTGCCGGTGCGCTAACACAGCCGCGGCGCCATCCTCATTATTCCGCCCGCGCTCCTCGGCTCGATGGCGCGCCCTCGACGCCATGGCGCGTGCCCGGCGGCTACGCCTTCGGCGGCGGCGCCAATCCGTCGATCGCCTCGGCGAGGTCGAAGTCGCGCTTCGTCAACCCGCCGGCATCGTGCGACGAGAGGACGAAGGCGACGTCGTTCCAGGAAATCGAGATATCCGGATGGTGGTTCTGCGCGTTCGCCGCAGCGGCCACCGCGTTCACGAATTTGATCGATCCGTCGAAGTCGCCGCAATCGAAGTGCTTCTCGATGGCGTTGCCCCGATGATGCCAGCCCGGCTGGGTCTTGAGCAGCATTTCGATCTCGTCGTGACGCAGCGTATCCATATGCGCGGCTTAACCGAAGGCGCTACGCCCCCTCCCGTTCGTCCGTGAATGAGAGGATAGCGTGCTTGACCGCACGAGCGGCCGGGCGATTGCCGGCGGACGGCCGGATGAATCCCTCCGCCATCGGATCCGTCACGAATTCGGGCGAGCGGTTAAAGCCGCACATGTGCCCGATTACCGCAAGCGCATCGGTCCGCCCGGTCAGCTTCGACGATACCGCCGCGGCGAACGCAACCGAGGCTTTCACGAACGCCGCGAACGGATTCTGGGCCGTCGCATTTGCCGGGCCGATCACTTGGATCTTGGCCATCATGCCGTAATCTTCGTGCTCGAGGATGTGGCAATGAAAGACGAAGGTGCCGGCGATGACGGGGTCCCGGAAGTCCATCAGAAGCTTCACCTCACCCGGCTGCCGCACGCCGTTGACGACGTGCGCGTAGGGCAGCAAGATCGTATCGCGCCACGTGTTCGGCGGCTGCGGGACGCCGTTGACCGACTCGACGAGAAAGTGAATTTGATGGATGTGGAACGCGTGCAGTTCGTACGCGAGATTCCGGATCGTCCACTCTTCGAGCGTTCCCGTATGGGCGACGTACATGGGCGGCGCGGCCGGATTCCAGAGTTTTCCGTTGATGTAGAATTCGCTCAGCGGATTGTTTTCCGTAAAGTAGAGCGTATGCTGGGCTGCGATCAGGCGGCGGTCGACGGCGGGCGGGGCCGGGGCGGCGTTCGGCAGGCGGCCTCCGCTGTCGGTCAGCGGGACGGCTGCGGGTACTGGACGCAGGGCGATGTCGGCGAGATCGTGCGCTGCGTTCACGTCGCCGGCCGGTCCGGTATCGACGCAAGCGGTGTGCAATTCCGACCCGGGCGCGAGCGGCGAAGCGTTGACGAACTCGACGCGTCCGGCCGGAGGAAGCATGTAGTGGTTCGTGAGATAGCCCGATGTGGCACGATTATGGAATCCGAGCGGCACGCCGTCGGTCCCCACGACGAACAGTTGCGAGCCCTTGAGACTCACGTCGAAAAACGTGTTCGCCGAGGTATTGGCGATGCGGAAGAATTGATGCGAGCCCGGCACCATCGAGATCGTGGCCTTCGGTAAGCCGTTGATCGTATGGCCGGCATCCTCGTCGTCGGGGTCGCAATCCGGCTCGGAATCGTTCGGTTTCGCGACCGTGCTCGACGCGGCGGTATGGATCGCATCGCGCACCGAGAGCGCAGGATTTGCCTTGCGTAACTGCGCGGCGGCGTGCATCAGGCCGCGGCGCCCGCTACGCGCAAACGGAGCTTCCCCGGCATCGTAATAGTAGTCGCGCAAGATGATATCGCGCTCGGCGAGCCCCCGTACCTGCGGCGCGTAGAGCGAAACGCCGTCGATAACGATCAAGCCGGACATGCCGGCGGCGACTTGGCGATTGCTTTCGCCATGCGGATGCGGATGATACCAGTACAGTCCAGGCGCCTGTTCCGGCGGAATTTTGACGACGTACCGGTACGTCTGGCCCGGGGCGATCGTCGTCATGATGACCTGGTCTCCGGGCGCCTTCGGCGAAACGGTCAGACCGTGAAAGTGAAGGTTCGTGAAGTCGAGCGGCATCTGCGTTTCATAGGGCAGATCGTTTGTGTATTCGATCACGATCGCATCACCGGGATGGACGCGAATCGTCGGCGCCGTCGTGCTGCCGCCGTAATAGAACGACGGTAATTTGGTGGCCGGGTCGATGGCGGCGGCAAGGCTCATGCGCGCGACGCCGCCGATGGCATCGACCTCCGGTAGAACCGGCAGTTCCGGTGCAGGCGTGCTCGCGGCGGCGGCGGCGGCGGTTGGCGGCGATGCGAACGCCGGCGTAGCCCCGGCAAGTGCGAACGAGCCGGCCGCGAACAAGGCCGCGACGATGAAACCCCTGGGATCGACGCAGGACAAAACACAGCTCCTCTGACCCCGCATGAGGTCCGGACGCGAACAAAAAAGCCTGATAGGCTTACACGATGGTGTTTAAGCCTAGCCAAGTCGAATTATTAGGTTCTCCTAAGTACTTGCGCCGCATCATGAATCTTCACCTTCGGTGGGCCTAATATTATTTACAAGCATGCCAGTTAGGATCGCTCGCGTTGCCGCCCGGCGACGAACGCGAGAGCTGCCGGACTGCCGACAAACGCCTGAATTGCCCGAGCGTCGTCAACGCGGGGGCTCGGCCTGTGCGGCTGGAACGCTTACCCGATCATGAAGGCTCAGCCGGACCTCGCCGGTGTCACCGTCGTCGCCGTGGAGCAGGCGGTGGCGGCACCGTATTGTACGAGCCGCCTGGCCGACGCGGGAGCGCGTGTCATCAAGATCGAGCGCGGCGAGGGAGACTTCGCGCGCCGGTACGATAGCGACGTACGAGGTCAGAGCGCCTACTTCGTCTGGCTCAATCGCGGAAAAGAATCGATCTGCCTCGACCTCAAGAGCTCCGAGGATCTCGCGCTGCTCCACGCGCTCATCGCGCGGGCCGACGGTTTCATTCAGAATCTCGCGCCCGGCGCGGCGGCGCGCGCCGGTTTCGCGAGCGCATCGCTGCGCGCTGCGAATCCGCGCTTGATCACGTGCGACATCAGCGGTTACGGCGAAGACGGACCGTACGCGACGATGAAAGCGTACGACTTGCTCGTGCAAGCCGAAAGCGGCTTGGCGTTTCTTACCGGAACGCCCGAGGCCGCAGCCCGCGTCGGCGTGTCGGTGTGCGACATCGGAGCCGGAATGTCGGCGCACGCCGCCATTTTGCAGGCCTTGTTCGCACGCGAACGGAGCGGACTCGGCTGCGGACTCGAAGTGTCGCTCTTCGACGCGATGGCCGATTGGATGAATGTCCCGTACCTTCAGTATCGCTATGGAAGCCGCGCGCCGCAGCGTGCCGGCCTGAACCATCCGACGATCGCACCCTACGGCGCGTACACGTGCGCCGGTGGCGACGCGATTCTGATCTCGATCCAAAACGAACGGGAGTGGGTTGCATTTTGCACGAGCATTCTCGGTCAGCCGGACTTGGCAACCGACGTACGCTTCGCGTCCAATTCATTGCGCGTCGTCAACCGTGAAGCGCTCGACGGATTGATCGCCGCGCGTTTCTCGCGCGTACGCATCGATGCCCTCGCCGACTTGCTGCAACGCGCCGGGGTAGCGTTCGGCCGCATCAACGACGTTGCCGGACTCGCGCGCCATCCGCAATTGCGCGTTACCGAAACCGAGACGCCGGCCGGCCCGATCGAAGTCATCGCCCCGCCGGCGCGGGTCAAGAAGGGCGGCGCAACCAACATCGAACCCGTCGCGTCGCCGCGCGTTCCATCCGTCGGCGAACACACCGAAGCGATTCGTCGCGAATTTGCTGCCGCGCCGCTGCGGGTCGCGGGCGCCGCACATTTAAGTCAACCGGAAAGGGATGCCGTATGACGACCGTGGCGCTCAAATACGCATGACGACCTCGGCCGATTCCACCGTAAACGGCCGCAGCGTTTCGCGCGACGTCGACGTCGCGCTCCTTTCGGACGCCGTCGAACGCGCCTTGCGCGCCGCGGCCAGCCGGCTGCCGCCCGATTATCTCGGGGCGCTCGCCGATGCCTCGCATCGAGAATCGTCGCCGCTCGCAATCGATATCATCGGAACGCTTCTCGACAACGCCGCATACGCGGAACACGAGCAGATCGCGACCTGCCAGGACACCGGCATGGCGATGCTCTTCCTCGAGATCGGACAAGACGTGCATCTCACCGGCGGCAACGTTGTCGACGCGCTCAATGACGGCGTTCGGCGCGCGTATCGAGATTTGCGTAAGTCGATCGTCGGCGATCCGCTTCTGCGAAAGAATACGGGCGATAATTCGCCGGCGAACCTGCACTTCGACATCGTTCCGGGAAATGCGATTCGGATCCAAGGACTGATGAAGGGTTTCGGCGCCGAAATGATGAGCCGCCTCGTGCTGCTCCCGCCGGCGGCCGGTATCGGCGGCGTCAAGGACTTCATCGTCGACGTCGTCGGCCGGGCAGGACCCAATGCCTGTCCGCCGCTCATCGTCGGCGTCGGAATCGGCGGCTCGTTCGATTCCGTCGGTCTGCTCGCGAAGCGGGCTCTCCTGCGGCCGCTCGGCAGCGTCAACCCGCTTCCGCACGTCGCGTCGCTCGAGTCCGAACTGATCGCTACGATTAACGCGCTCGGTATCGGCCCGCAGGGTCTGGGCGGTGTGACGACCGCGCTCGGCGTCCACGTTGAAGTCGGCGCCACGCACATCGCGGCGATTCCGGTTGCGGTCAATTTGAATTGCTCGGCACCGCGGCGCTTCACGGTCGAGCTATGATGCTCGAGACGCCGGAAATTTCGACACCACTCGATGCGGAACACGCGCGAACGCTCCGCGCCGGCACGAAGGTGCTCGTAAGCGGTCGCGTGTACGGTGCGCGTGATGCAGCCCATCGCCGCATCGTCGACTTGCTGGATGCCGGCGAGCCTGCGCCGTTCCCGCTTGACGGCAGCATCATTTACTACGTCGGCCCGGCACCCGCTAAGGAGGGGCATATGATCGGGCCCGCGGGGCCGACAACGAGCGGCCGGATGGACACGCTCACGTTGCCGCTCTTGGAGCGCGGACTTCGCGGCATGATCGGCAAAGGGTATCGCTCGCCCGACGTTCGCGCGGCCTTGTGCCGGTACGGCGCCGTTTATTTCGCCGCGATCGGCGGCGCCGCGGCGCTGCTGGCGCGACACATCGTCGCCAAACGCGTCGTCGCATTTGCGGACTTGGGATCGGAAGCAATATTCGAGTTCACGTTCGACCGGTTTCCGGTCGTCGTCGCGAACGACGCGTCTGGCGGTGAAGCCTACGTGCGGCTTCCAGACTAATTCGATCAGCCCGAGCGCCCGAACGTGGCGTCGATCGCTTCGAGCGTGCGAGCGATTTCCGGCCCGCCGTGTTCCGTCGAAAGAAACATCAACTCGTTCGGCGACGGTGCGAGCAGAATTCCGCGCTCGCGCATCGCGTGGTAATAGGCGGCGAACGCGCCGTTGTCGGCCTGCGACCGTTCGTCGTAGTTTCGCACCGGAGGTCCCGGCCGGAACGCGAAATCGACCATGCTGCCGAGGTGCGCCACCGCGTACGGAACGCCGCGCCGGCCGAAGATTTCCCGTATCCCCTCGGCCAGACGCCGCCCGTTCGACTCGAGACGGTCGTATATTCCGGGATCGCGTTCGATGAGGTCGAGCGTGCGATGGCCGAGCGCTACGGCGAATGGATTACCGGAGAACGTGCCGCCCGTGAAGGCGGAACCCTCGGGGGAAAGTGCGCGCATGACGTCCGCCCGGCCGCCGAAGGCCGCGAGCGCAAAGCCGCCGCCCATCGCCTTGCCGGCCGCCATGAGATCGGGCACGTGCCCCGTTCGGGCCGCGGCGCCGCCGAGCCCGAGCCGTAACCAGGTGATGACCTCGTCGAAGATGACGAGCGCACCCGCGCGTCGCGCGCGTGCGAAGAGACCGTCGAGAAAGCCGGGTTCCGGCAAGACGAGCCCCATATTTCCGGCGACCGGTTCGACGACGACCGCGGCCAACTCGTTCGCGCGGCCCGCGAGGCGTTCGTCGAAATCGGCGAGATCGTTGTAGCGCGCGACGACGCTGTCCCGTCGAACGCTCAGCGGAACTCCGGCGGAAGCCACTCCCGCGGTTGCAGTTCCACCGGCGACATCGGCCGTCTGGGCGGACGCGCCCGCGTCGTGGAGCGCCCCATCGAAGTGGCCGTGATAGTTACCCGCGAAGCGCGCGATGAGGCTTCGACCGGTTGCCGCCCGCGCCACGCGCACGGCGCTCATCATCGCTTCGGTGCCGGTCGAGACGAAGCGCAGCCGTTCCATCGCCGGCACGTGCCCGGCGATGCGCTCGGCCAGCCGCACTTCGTCTTCGGTCGTCGAACCGTACACGGTTCCGCGCGCGGCGAGTGCATCGAGTCCGCGCACGAGCTCGGGATGCGCGTGTCCGAAGAGCAGCGGGCCATACGCCATCACGTAGTCGACGTACGCGCGCCCCGCGACATCGTAGAGGTAGGCCCCGCGGCCCCGGCTTGCGATGAAGGGCGCGCCGCCGACCGGCGCGCCCGCGCGCACCGGCGAACTCGCCCCGCCGGCAAGCGCGCCGCGAGCCGGCCGCACGCTCAGTGGTCCGGCCGCGCCATCTCCGTTCCATCGTGCGGGTTCTCGGGCGTTTCGGGACGCCGCGCGACGCAAATCGTCGCCCGCTCCGAATCGAAGTTCATGCGAACGAAGACGATGCTCACACGCTGTGGACCCTTCGCGAATGGAAACGTAAATTCGAAGGGCTCGATGCTCGTCGCCGTGGACGCGAGAAACTCATCGAACCGGCCCTCGAATTCCTTGATCGCCGTGCAGGGTGCGACGTCGTGGAAAAAATTGCGGCCCAAGACCCGCTCTTTGGCGAACCCGGTCATTTCCGTCTCGTAGGTATTGTATTCGAGGATGGCGCCGGTCCGGTCGACAACGATGACGCCGAACGGCAAGTCATCGACATCCTTTACTGCCGAAGCTTTCTCGAGATCGAAAGGCCGAAACAAATCGGTCAACGTAGGTCGTCTCCTCCGTAGTGGTCCGCGCGAACGTCGAGAAGGGCAGCTCCCTCGGCGATCGCAAGCGCGTTGCCGGCGTAGCGCGAGCCGTCCCGGGGAGACACGGCAAAGCGCGGGCGGCCGAGCGCTTTCGCCGCGCGCAGGGCATGCATCGCGCCGCCCGCGGCCTCGCTTTGCACGAGCACGATCGCCGCGGCATGCGCCGCCTGCAGCCGGTCGCGCCGGACGAGCGACCAACGACTGACGGGCTCGCCGGGCAGCAATTCCGAGAGGAGTGCGCCGCCGTTCGCGACGATTCGCTCCGCCAGTTCGGCGTGCTCGGGCGGATACGTGCTGCCGAGTCCGCTGCCGACATACGCGAGCGTCGGCCGGTTCGCAGCGAGCGCGCCCGCGTGGGCGGACGCATCGACGCCGCGCGCGAGCCCGCTGACGATCGGCGGCGCGGCGCGGCCCGCGAGCGCGAACGCCGCACGACGCGACTCCTCGTCGGGAGTCCGCGTGCCGACGATCGCCGTTCCTTCCGCGGCGCCCGTTTGCGCCGGAAGCGTGCCGCGCACCGTCACGAAAGCCGGCGGATCCCGAAGGTCGCGCAAACCGGCGGGGTATTCGGAATCGCCGAGCGACACGACGCGTGCGCCGAGCTCGTCGAGCCGGGCGAACGCGGCGCGCGCGTCACGCCGCGCTTCGGCCAATCGCGTCGCCGACTCGTTCGCGATCCAATCGCGCAGCGCGGCATCGTTCCCGAGCGCAAGCGCCCGGAGGCGGCGCCCGGGGACGCGCAAGAACGCCGCCGCGAGCAGCACGAGGTGCGATGGGTGAGGCACGCCGTTCCGATCACGAGCGCGGCCGGTAGGCCGCAACCACCTCTTCGACGACCGCCACGTCGACCGTGCCGCCGCGCTCGCGCGCGAGTTTCTCCGCTTCGGCACGCATCTTCTTGGTCACCGAGACGCGCACGAAGAACGGGACGCGTTTGACGACTTTCTCCGAGAGCGCCTTCGCCTCGTCGGTCCACGTCACGACGCTATTTTGACCTTTGCCGCCTTCGACGGCAATGCCCTGACCGTCGCGCATAACCTCCGCCGTCGGTTTCTCGGCCCGCTGCGGCGGCGCGTAGGAGGTCGGTAAATTCGCAAAGAGCGTATCGAAGAGCACTTCGCAGACGGTCTGCAAAAGCCAGACGGCGCCGGCATAGCCCATGAACGGCGTGCCCGTCGCGCGCCGAACGACCGCGCCGGGAAACGAGGCCTGATAAAAGCGCGACGGCAGCTTCTCCTGGGCCACGATCATGCGCTCGTTGATCGATCCGAAGATCAGCATCGGGCTCGGGCTCGCGTTCGCGAGCGCTTCGCGCACGGCTTCGCTCGGCGCGCTTTGGGGGCCCGTGCGATACGCGCTGTAGGCGATCGGCAACCCGAGTTCGCCGCCGAGATACCGCTCGAGTCCGTCCTTATAGGCGGGCGGGGCGACGATCGCAATCGGGCTATTGGCGAAAAAATCGCTGTGGGTCGAGCGCCAGATATCTTGCCAGGCCGCGAGCGTCGTCTTCTTCTCGAGCGCGATGAACGCTTCGGCTTGCGCTTCGAGGTCGAGCGTCTTCGCGAGGCCGCGCAAGAACGCCGTCGTGTCTTCGAGTCCGAAAGGCGCGGCGAACGTCGGCAGCCCGACCTCGCGCGCGAGCGACGAGCCGAACTCTTTGTACATGACGATCGTGGCGGTCGCGTCGGCGAGCGCGGCCGTATCGTAGGAGGCGGCCTCGAACGGGTAGATCAAATTGACCTGCGCGCCGATGCCGGCCAGCAGGCGTTTCAACTCGGCGATGTCGCTGTACGAATTGAAGCAGCCGTAGGTCGGCCCGATGACGTTGACCGATTTGCCCGACGGTTTGGGGCGCGGCGGCGCATCGGGCGCGCGGACGAAGTGCTCCCGATTTTGCCACAGAAAAAGCAGCGCGCGGTCGCGCGCGTACCATTCGTCGTCGTCGAGCGACTGCGCGTTGAAAAAGAGCGGCGAGCCTTTGACGTCCTCATCGACCGTCGTCCAGGCCGCGCCGATCAATTCCGACATCGGCGTGCTGACGATGAAGACTTGGCGGCCCGGAACGTCGGCGCGCGCGACCTTCTCCTTGAGAACGCCGAGCGTTCCTGCGATCGTGACCTCGTTCTCCGAGAGTTCCGAACACGTGACGTTCTGCAGGTATGGAATCGAATCGGTGTAGTTGATGACCGCAACGGCCGGCATCACGTGGCAGCCGACCGGCCCGTCGAGGACGACGTTCCCGTCGCGCAGGCTCGCGAAGACCTGCATCGCGCCCGTGTCGCCGCCCGCGTGATCGAGGTCGGTGACGCGCTTGCGGATCGGCGTGTTGACGACGTCGCTCGGCAGCTCTTGCTTGAGCGCCATTTAGCGCGCCGGATCGGGAACGAAGGCGTCGTTCGCGATCAGATGCTCGGTGAGATCGATCTTGGGCGACCAGGACGAGTAGGTTTGCGCCGGCGTACCCGTTTCGCTGAAGAACGACGCGATCTTGTGATAGCGTTCTTTCGAACGGTACGTCGAGAGCATGAGCGAGAGCACGTCGCTCGCGCCTTCGGCAAACATCAGCGAGCGCGTCGCCATCGCGTTCGTGTAATAGATCGAGGGGATGCCCAGCTCTTTCGCATGGGAGCACAGCGGCGTCGTCCCGATCACGCAGTCGTAGGCGTGATCTTGCAGCGCGCCGATTTCGTCGTCGAAGTTCGCGCCGTAGAGCACCGTGCAGCCGCGCTCGCGCAGCCACGCCTCCTCGGTGCGCGCGAGCGGGTTCGTATTGACCGACGTCGAGAGGTACGGCACCGAAGCACCGGCCTCGAGCAGCAAGCGCACGAGCAGAAATTCGTGCCCCTCGTAGCCGGCCACCATGAACGTGAGGCCCGAGAGGGGATAGTCGGCCATGGCCGCCTTCACCTTATCGCGCTCGTCCACGGCGACCGTTTCGACCACCGCGGGGTCGAGCCCGAGCGCCTCGCCGACGCTCCTGATCCAGGCGTACGTGCCCGCGATTCCGACCGGCGCGCCCTCGACGAAGGGCAAACCCTGCTTCATCTTCATCCGCTTGACCGACTCGCTGTAAAACGGATGGAGGGGCGCGTTGAGCGAGCCGTCGACCATGGCCACGTAATCGGCCCAGCGCGGCCCGGGCACGTGGGTGTTCACGTGCGAGCCCATGCGGCGCAAGACCTCATCGATCCGAATGGGATCCGAGGGAAAGACTTCGCCGATGAGATTGACGCCGGAGCGGGCCTTGCGCTGGGAAGGCAGCCGCCAGACGAGCGAATCGACGACGATGTCCTTCGCCTTCGCGTGCGTGTGCACGCTGTACGCCGGTAAGGGGACGTAGACGATCTCGGTGTTCCCGATTTGCTTGGGCAAAAGTTCGAACGGGAGCCCGACGGTGTCGCTAACGCAAAGCGAACAGATCGGAATGAGCGAGGGCTGATGCTTCTCGGCCATCTCGATGACCATCGCCTTGAGCTCGTCGAAGACCGAACCTTTGGCCCACATCTGCGACGAGACGCCCGGCGAAAAGATCGGCCGGTTCGCGACGTAAAAGTGCGCGACGAACGTATGCCCGTACATGCAGCCGTCGCCCGACGAGATGACGATCGGCATCGCGTCTTCCATGCGCAGCAGGTTGCGAATGGCCCCGAACGCCGGGCACATCGAGGAAGCCTGTTTCGACATTATTTCACCTAACCGGAAACCGCCGCGCGAGCCTCACCAATCCGCCGACGGAACCGCGAATCCTCCGGCGCTCACGACCGTCGGCACCAAGAGTTTCTCGGAATCGGACTCCGCTTCGATGTAGCGGTGGTCGAAGGCGCCGCGGTTCGGCAGCGCGGCGAGCAGCGGTTCCAGGTCCGGCAAGGACCACAGTTCGTCCGCCGAAACGGCCGTACCGTCCATCGTCGCCGCGTTGCCGGAGAGCGCGCACATGAAGTCGTGGAAATCGACTTTGTTCGGAAAGTGCGCGTCTTTGTGATCGATCGCATCGATGACGGCTTCGACCGCAGCGGACACTTGCGGATGCAGGTGCGCGTCGCCCAAGAGTTCCGTTTGCGGGATGACCGGTAGCGACGCAAGCACCGGTACGCCGAGGAACTCGGCGAGGCGCGCCGCCTTGCCGCTGCCGTCATCTTTGTTGACGAAAAGCCCGAGCAGACGCGTCTTACCGCCTTGTTCCGCAAAATAGCGCACGGCCGAAGCGATGTTGTTGGCGGCGTACATCGACTGGCCTTCGTTGCTGCAGACGATCACGAGCTTGTCGGCCATCGAGCGCGCGATGGGCGTGCCGAACCCGCCGCACACGACGTCGCCGAGAAAGTCGAGCAGCATGTAGTTGAAGTTCCATTCGGAAAGGCCCCACTTCTCGAGCAAGCCGAAGCCGAACGTGATCCCCCGCCCGCCGCAGCCGCGCGCCGACTCGGGACCGCCGAGCTCGATGCAATACACGCCGTTGCCTTTGAAGATGATGTGTTCGGGCGCCAGATCGTCGTCCTTGCCGTCCTTCTGGAATTCGGCCCAGGTACCGAGCACCGTCGGAATGAACGCGCCGCCGAAATGCGTCACGACGCTGTCGTGCTTGGGATCGCAGCCCATCTGCAGCACGCGTTTGTTGCGCTCCGTGAGCGTGCGGGCCACCATGCTGGTCAAAAATGATTTTCCCGCGCCGCCCTTGCCGTAGAATGCGACCGTGCTATTTTTGCTTACGCCCATTGCAGTATCACCTTCGGGATCGAGTGATCTTCGAATGCGGTCCGGTACGCGCGCTCGTACTCCGCGACGGGAACCACGAAATCGGCGAGGTTCCCGACACCGATCGCGCCCGACGCGAGCGCATCGCGCGCCGCGAGCAGATCGCCGTGCGCCCATTCGCGCGCCACGAGCAGCGAGATCTCTTTGACGAACAGATCGACGTACGGCGTGCGCAACTCATCGTAGTACGAGAGGAGCACGATCGTACCGCCGGGACGCAGCGCTCGAGCCGAGCGCGCGATCTCTTCGGAACGGCCCGTCGCTTCGACGACCGCATCGAGGTCGTGCAGCGCGTCATCGAGCGGCGTCTGCCCGAGATCGAGCGTTTCGCAACCCGGCGGCGTATCGGCCAGACGCGCGGCGTTGACATCCGCGCAGGTCACGCGCGCGCCCGCCGCCGCGAGAAACCGCGCGGCGAACTGACCGATCGCGCCCATGCCGAGCACGCACACGGTCCGGCCCGCGACGTCGCCGAGCCGCCGCACGCCGTGCAGCGAGGTCGCGGCCAAAGCGAGGAGCGGGGCGCGTTCGAGGGAGAGGCCGTGCAACGGCACGACCAGCGCACCCTTCTTGATCGTGCGCGCGGCGTTGCCGCCGAAGACGCCGGCCACGTCCGTGTAGCACATGCTTCCGCCGACGAAGACTTCGTCGCCCACCCGCACGTCGCGTACGTCCGCTCCGACGCGTGCCACGACGCCGCACGTTTCGTACCCCGGCACGAGCGGAAAGCGCAGCATCGGAAACCCGGGCAGCTTGCCCGCGAAAAGCAGCCGTTCGGTTCCGGCGGAGATCGACGAGAACTTCGTGTCGACCACGACTTCATCGGCGGCCGCTTCCCGCAGCGAAGCTTCGAATGTGCCGAGTTCGCCCGGCGCCGCAAAGACGATCGCGTGGGTCGTTTCGCCCGAAGGCTTCGGCGGCGCGACGGGCGCGCCGTGACCGTGGCCGCCGTGGCCCGATGACGGGTGGGCTGCCGTGGTCATGCGGCCCTCTTGAGGTCGGCTTCGGCCGCGGCCGTTTCTTTCTTCATGGTCTGCGTGCGGTGGATGTACTGCGCGACGTTGGCCAGGTAGACGAGATACGCGAAGGCGAGGATGCCGAGGATGACGGGCATCATTTGCGGGTGCGAGATGACCATCGCGAGGTAGCTCATCTGCGTGATGAAAACGACCAGCGTCATCACGTCTTCAAAGAGAAATTCCGGAGCGAACCACCAGTACCCGAAGACGTCCCGTTCCCAGAAACTGCCGGTCAGCACCGCGCCGACCATCAGACCGATCTTCACGAGCACCGAAACGTGCACCGCGTGGAATGGCACCTTACCGCAAAGATAGGCGACGAAGAGACCCACGCTCACGAGGAACGCGAAAAGCTGGCCGATCGCGAACAAGGGGTGGATCAGGGTCCAAATGCTCGCCTTGCGACGGTCGCGAACGGACAGCGGTCCGGATTCGGGCATTACGTTCCTCCGCCATCAGCTTAGGATGCCGGCGGACGAACCTCCGTGACGACCATCACCCCCAGGCGGGCGCTATTTCCCGAGGAACTTGATGCCGAAGACGTTGACCTCGCCACTGTCCTTGATCTGAAAGAGAAACGGCGGGATGACGAAGAGGCAAACGAGGCTGCCGACCGCCATGATGACCAAAATAACCAGGACGAAATCCACCGAGGGCGCTCCGATCGAAAGCTGAGAGACGGGTTACACCGTCTTTGACGGCGATACCATCTTTGACGGCGCCGCGTCATTCGCATCCGGCGAGCCGCGCCCTCTGCGATCGCCTAGGTGATCGCCCCCGCCCGCGCCTCCAAAAGCTCGACCGGGATGCCGTTGGGGTCCTCGACGAACGCGAGCCAGCGGCCGCCGCCCGGAGACTTCTTCGGGCCGCTGGTCACCTTCACGCCGGCGGCCCGGAGCTTCTCGATCTCCGCCGGAAAGTCGCCGTCGAGTTCGAGGGCCAGGTGTTCGTAGCGGTTGCCGATCGCGTACGGCGGATGGTCTTCGAGATCGTAGACGAGCTCGATGTACGAATTCCAATCGGCCCCGACGAATGCCATGTCCGCGTTGCCCGGGTAGTGCAGCGGTCCGTCGAGCAGCTTGAGACCGAGCAGGCGATAGAATTCGATCGTCTTCTGCATGTCGTTGACGAAGATCGACGTGTGCAAGTAGCGGGACACGGTACTCCTTTTCGAGTTAGCGAACGGCGCGCAGCGGCACGTCGGGGACGGCCTCCGGTTCGCGGATGCGGCCTGCTTGGACGCTGAGGAACCGCAGGCAGCACACGCGGAGGAAGGAGGCGAAATTGGTCTCGGCGTCCCGTTCTTCCTCGGCGAGTTCGTCGTGGAGTTTGACGATGAGACCGTTGGTCGTGAACCCTTCCCGCGTCGCCATCTCGAGTAACACGTCCCAGAAGAGGTTTTCCAGCCGGATCGTGGTCAGGACGCCGTGGATGCGAAGGGAGCGGGTGCGAGACTCGTAGAGAATCGCATCCGCCTTCGCGTAGATCTGGCACATCAGACGAGCTGTTTGCTCATCGCCGACGCGATGTAGTCCGCTTGCCGGATCGCGAGCGTGACGATGGTGAGCGTCGGATTCTCCGAGGCGCTGGTCGTGAACTGACTGCCATCGGAGATGAAGAGGTTCTTCACGTCGTGGGTTTGGCCATGGGGGTTGACGACGCCGAGCTTCGGGTCGGCGCTCATCCGGCACGTGCCGAGGTTGTGGGTCGAGGGATAGGGCGGCGTCTCGACCGTGTGGGTCGCGCCGACCGATTCGTAGAGCTTGCGCCCTTGCGCGAAGGCATGGGCGCGCATGGCGACGTCGTTCGGGTGGTCGTCGTAGTGAACGTTCGGCACCGGCATCCCGTGCTGGTCTTTGACGTCGGTATTGAGCGTGACGCGATTGGACTCGCGCGGCATATCTTCGCCCACGATCCACATGCCCGCCATGTGTGTGTACGCGTCGAGCATGGCGGTGAAATCCGAACCCCAGCCGCCCGGGTTGAGAAACGCCGCCATGAACGGCAGGCCGAGCGAAATCGTTTCCATTTCGTAGCCGCCGGCGAAGCCGCGGCTCGGCTTGAACTCGGCTTCGTCTTGCACGATGCCGGCCATCGTCGTGCCGCGATACATGTGCACGGGCTCCTGGAACCGAGCGTATACGGACCCGGTGAGATGCCGCATGTAATTCTTGCCGACTTGCCCCGAGCTGTTCGCGAGGCCGTCCGGAAAGAGGCTCGACGTCGAGTTGAGCAGCAGCCGCGGCGTCTCGATTGAGTTGCCGGCGATCGCGATCACGCGCGCTTTCTGGCGATGTTGGACGCCTGCCGCGTCGACGTAGACGACGGCGGTCGCCTTACCCGCGGCGTTGTGCTCCACGCTCAGAACGTGCACTTGCGTGCGCAGGTCGAGCCGGCCGGTCGCTTCGGCCTTGGGGATTTCGGTGTAGAGCGTCGACCATTTCGCGCCCGACTTGCAGCCCTGAAAGCAGAAGCCGAGCTGCATGCACGAGCCGCGATGGTCGCGTAACTTGCTGTTGATCGCCATGTGGCCGGTGCTGCACTTCTTGTAGCCGAGCTTCTGCGCCCCGTTGTAGAGCACTTTGAAGTTGTTGTTGCCCGGCAGGCCCGCGACGTCGTTCGTACGCGTCACGCCCATCTTGTTTTCGGCGCGCGCGTAGTAGGGTTCCATCTCGGCGAGATCGAGCGGCCAATCGAGGAGATTGGCGCCGTCGATCTGGCCGTAGGTGGTGCGGGCTTTGAATTCGTGCGGTTGAAACCGCAGCGACGCCCCCGCCCAATGGGTCGTCGTGCCGCCGACGGTCTTGCAAACCCAGGCCGGCAGATTCGGGAAATCGGTTGCGACGCGCCAGGTGCCCGACGTCGTCCGCTTGTCGAGCCACGCGAGTTGTCCGAACGACTTCCACTCGTCTTGAATGAACGTGGCGCTCGACTCGCGTTTGCCGGCCTCCAGCAGGACCACGTTGACGCCCTTCTGACAGAGTTCGTTTGCGAGCGTTCCGCCGCCGGCGCCCGAGCCGACGATCACGACGGCCGAACCGTCGTTCGTTGCGATATTTGCCATCCCGTTTTCCTCGCTCTACAACAGTCCGACGGTCGGGCTTGCCGACGTCGGGGGATTGGGAAGCCACGCCAAGTCGTTGAAGCCGCGCCGAATGTAACCGCCCTTCGGCCACGATGCGCCTTCGTAACCAAAGTGCGCGTAGGCCATCTCGTTATCGTAGAGCGACGTGACGCAGGTCGACCGAACCTTCGCGAAATACGGCGTCGACTCGATGCTCTTGGCCGCCGCCAGCCGCGCATCGGGCGTCGCGCTTGCGAACGTGCCCGATGCCGCGGCGTTGAGCTGCCCCGTCCCGCCGCGCAACAGCGTCGCGAGTTCCGGATCTTTGGCCGCGGCTGCGTCCAAGTCTTTAACGACCAAAGCGTAGACGGCCGTCGGCAAGGTTGCGTGCGGATACAGCGTCTGCGCGAACGCGAGCAACGTGTCGCCGTCGCTCTGCGAGAGCGTCGTGAGTCCGAGCGCCCAAGCCCGCGTCGGCGCAAGCGCCGCAAGGGACGACGACGCCGCAATCGTTCCCACCAGGAGCGCCGTCCGACGCAACATGCCGCCCCGGGTCACGACGCCGGGGTCCGATTCGCCTTCCATACACCCTCCATCCGCACGCGCGGAAGACCAGCCTCCATGAAGACAAGCTTCAAGAAGACTCAAACTGAGTGTATCTTATTTCCACGGTCGGGTGAATGGGTAATAGCCGGTTACGTCGTCCGCGGCCTAGGCGTCACGGGAAAAGGGACGTCGGTCTTTCTGCGAGGCCCGGACTAGCGGTCATCTCAGAGAGACCGAACAGAACTGTCCACAAGCGCGGATGAAAAGCGCCAGGAACTTCGAGGGGGCGCTAAACGATCAGCGCTTCGAGCGACGTGAGATCGAGAAGTTCGAGCGTCTGCCCGGTAGACGCGTCGCGGACGTAGCCCTTTTGACGAAAGCGCGCCATGTTGCGCGAGACCGTCTCGCGCGCGGTGCCGATCATGTTGGCGAGATCTTGATGGGTGACCGGGAGATCGATGCGCACGCCCGTGTCGGTCTGCACGCCGTACTGCTTGGAAAACTTCACGAGGACGCGGGCCAAACGTGAAGCGACATCGCGGCCGCGGAAATCATCGAGCAAGGTCAACGCGTCGCTGACTTGTTCTGAGATCCGCTGCATGAAACTCGTGATCCGCTCGGGTTTCGCGCGCAGGTAGGCTTCGAACACCGCGTTGTCGATCGCATACACGTCGCTCGGTTCGAGTGCCTCAATGAAGATCTCGCGCCAATAACCGTTGAGGACGGCACGGTCGCTCCAGAGCGAGTCGGTCTGCAAAATCGTGATGAGGATTTCACGGCCGCTCGCGAGGAGCTTCGTAACTTTCAGCGTGCCCGAAGCGCACAAGAATGTTTTTTCCGGACGGTTTTCCGGATCGGAAATCGTCGCGCCGCTTTCGAAACGGCGCAAGGTTCCTTGGCCGATCAACGCATCTATCGAAGCGTCCGATTGGGACGCCGCGATTACCGACGCGCTCGGAAGGCTCCAAAAAAGATCCAACTACCGGCCCGCTCCAGCTTCGATGTGCGCCCCGGGATTATCTTGATAGTCGGGGTGCGAAGCAATCGCTTGGACCGGCGTTTGATCGAGCCCTGCCTTGACTAGGACCGCCGGCCACTTCGCACCCTGATGGCAGGTGTAGCAGGTGACGGCCTTGATGTTGGCAGGCAGGTACTTGTGGTTGATGTCGTCGACCATCGCCCACATCCGGTGCGCGATTTTGTTGGTCGGATAGTATTGCAGGGTCACGAAGTCGGCGCTATTGTGGCAGAAGAGACAATTCACACCTAGAGACCGCGCGGCCGAGTACATCGAGTTGACAACGTATCCGGCTTGTTTCGTCGACTTGTGCGTCGAATCCAAGTACTGCACGGGTACGACGTTCCAGTGCACGTCCATATGTGGATTGCCGCGATGGCACGTGGCGCAACCGACGGCGCCGCTGACGGCATAGTTCGGATAGTCGCGTTTGACCGGTTCGATCCACGCCGCTTGGACGCCGTTCGACATGATTTGCATCGTGCGCGCGATCTTCTTGGTCGGCGTGTCGTACGCAAAGTTGCCGACATTGTGGCAGTAGGAGCACTGAACGCCGAGCGATTGGGTGTAGTAGGCCATCTGCCCGACGAGTTGACCGTAGTTGTAGCCCTTGAGGACTTGAACGTTGTACAACTGACCCGGCAAGTAATGCCGGGGAACGGACTTGGGCTGCGTACTGAAATCGAGCGGCGCGTTCTGATCGACCGGGCCATACTGTCCCTTGTAGATCTCGAGCGCGCGATGGTCGATCTCTTCACCGTCCTGCGCCGGGTTTACGAGCGTCGGCGGCGTTTGCTGGGCGCGCTCCGGCGCAACCATCGTGGTTCCCCCGCCGGCGTCGGCGGCTTTCGCGCCCGTAAAGACCGGCACGATCGAACTCGCCGCGATGACGGCCGCAGCGACCAAGAGGGGAGCGAATAATTTGCGCATGCTTTAATAGCCGCCTTGTCCCTTCGGGACGCCCTGTTGAGCCGGAGCGTTGATACCGACCGGAGCGATCTGCGGCGAACCGTTGATCGCCGAACGCGTGATCGGACCGTACTGCTGCACCCAACCGTGATCGACGCCCCAGACGTACCAATCTTTGACGATCGGACCGGTCGCAATGATTCCAATTGCCGACGAAAGAACGACGCCGACCGAAAACCAGTAGAGCCAGTCGTGAATCGTCTTCGGATTCGCGTTGAAGCCCATCGTCCAACGCCAGAAGAGCATCGACTTGTGCGACCCCGAGTGCATGTCCTTGATCTCGGCCACTTCTTGGTGACTGCCCTCGGCTGCGGTCGCGAGAATCGTCGCGCCGTGCATCCCCCAGAGCATCGTCGAGCCGAAGAGGAAGAAGATCGCGAGCATGTGCCACGGGTTGTAGTAGAGGTTGCCCCAGAGTACGCTGAAGTTCTGCGCCCAATCGAGGTCCGAGTTGAGGCCGAGCGCCGGCGCTTCAGCCCACGATCCCATCACGAGCGGCCGATAGAGCCAGATCGTGGCGGTCAACAGAATCGCCGCGCAGTAGGCGAAAAACAGATACGGCCGCCAACTGAAGCGAACGCAGCGTTCGTAGCAGCGGAACGCCCAGCAGGTCACGGACGCTGCCCAAAGGATCATGTTGATCTGCCAGAAGCCGCCTTGCTGCAAGCTCGGGGCCATGCCCAGCCCTTCGGGCGGCTGAATCTGCACGTTCGCGAAATACTTGATGAGCAACGGCAAGTTGCCTTGCATTTGCTGCAAGCCCGCGAAGGTCAGAACCGCGAGGCCGGCGACGAAGAAAAACGTCGAGAGCACGCCCCAGGTCCCGAGCCAGATCACGCCGGTCTGCGTCGACATTCCGAAGCGCGCGAGCAACGGGACGCGAATGGGGACGCCGATCCGCATTCCCAGCAGGTCCGCGCGGTCGAGCTCGTTCGGAGCCGGGAACTCCATCGGCGGGATGGATGGACGAGCGATTACGGTTGCCATGTCGCGTACGGCCTCTTAGTGGAACCAAGGGATTGAAAAGTGCCAGAACTGGACCCAGTCCTTGACCCACGGGCCCGAGGTCAAGATGCACAGGTCGGACATGATCAGCGTGTAGATCGCGAGCCAAAAACCGAGGACGTGGATGCCGAGCTCGCCGATCGAGTAGCCGATGTAGTCGCGCCAGAAATTGTCGACGTTGGCCGTTTCGACGGACGGGTCGGCGTTCGTGTTGTACGTGCCGAGAATCGCGCTGCCGTGCATCGCGAGCACCATCGCCGTCAAGAAGAAACCGAGCACGCCATACGCGTGGAACGGGTTCAAGTAGAAGTTCATGTACTTGAAGCCCGTATTGGAAACCCACGTCAGGTGGCCCGTGAACCCGAGATCGAAGCCCTCGCACCAGCAGCCGAGCAACAGCGGCCGGATGATCTCGAGCACGACGAACGCGGAAATCGCAAAACTGAACATGATCGGCACGTGATAGCCCATGTCCAGCTTACGGCAGATCTCGACTTCGCGCAGCGCCCACGAAACGAAGGCGATCGTCGCGAACAAGATGATGAGCTCCCAATTGCCGCCCTGATAGAACGGCGCGAATCCGAGCCCGTATTGACGAAGCGGCGCGCCGATCGTCACCCGCGCGAGATCACCGTCGCCCTGCGCGGCGATCGAGAGCGCGATGATGAGAATTCCGAGAATCGTCGCGGAGATCGTAACGACCCCGAAGACGCCGACGTAAAACCGCCCGGCCCAAAAGTCGAGCGGATCGTCGCCGAGTACATCGGCGAGGAACGTCCCTCCGCGCTTGCGATAGACGCCTTCGAAACTGAGCATTGTTGCCTCTCTATCCCAAACCTGCGAAGGCGCGTTCCGCCGCCGCCGTAATCACATCACGCTACGCGTGAACTATTTGGCTCCGGGTGCCGGAGCCGGGGCCGTCATGCTCGTCGCCGTCTGCGGGAAGATCCAGTTGTACTTCGGCGAGCTCAAGACGATGAAGTGAATCAAAAACGCGACGACGAGGCCCGCTGCGAGATACGCTCCGAGCACGGCGCGAAAGTTGTAATTTTTGCGAACCATTTTAGTACGTCACTCCTACCACGGGCGCCAGAGCCACACGAAAATGTGGGCGATGACTGCGATGATGAAAAAGACCCAGGAGCCGTACACCGTCAGCGTGTGCTGCGTCCAGTCGCCGTTGTCGAAGAACGGGCGGTAGACTTCGGGTACCTGATCGTTGCCGATCTCGTAGACTCCGGCGGTCGCCGGGTCGATGGTGGCCATGCGGCGTTCCCCCTATTTGGAAACCGAGGAGCCTGAAAGTTTGGCGGCGGCTACCTCTTGAGATACGTTACCAGACCGAGGACATCGTACGGTGTAGTCCGTGCTACCGCCGCGACGCAAGTCACCGAACGCGCGGCGGTCCCGTGAGATTGAAGGACTCCCCTCTTGACTCTCCCGCGATTCGCCGCCGGCGGGGTTTCCGGCGACCGGAGATCGTCCGGGGACGAGTGGGACTCGTGAAACGGCGAGCGCCGTGGGCGCGGGACTCCGCGAAAGCGAGAGGACTCGCCCGGCGGGCGCGCGGACTGCTCGTGATGATAGCGACGCAGACTCGGTCTTTTACGTACGATCCGCTGCCGGGGCGGGTCGTCTTCGGGAACGGCGTCCGCGGACGGATTCCCGATGAAGCGGACCGGCTCGGCGTGAAGCGGCTCCTCGTCCTCGCGACCCCCGAGCAGCGCGAGACCGCAACCGAAGTCGCGTCATCGCTCGGCAATCGGGTAGCGGGGGTCTTCGCCGAGGCCGCTATGCACGTTCCGGTCGAAACGGCGCACGCCGCCCGCGAAACGGCGGCCCGGCTTGGAGCCGATGGGTTTCTCGCCGTCGGCGGCGGTTCGACGACCGGGCTAGCCAAAGCGATCGCGCTCGTTTCGTCGCTCCCGATTCTCGCGGTGCCGACCACGTACGCGGGATCCGAAATGACGCCGATTTACGGAATCACCGAGAACGGCCTCAAGACGACCGGCCGGGATCCGCGCGTGCTGCCGCGCACCGTCATCTACGATCCGGAATTGACGCTCTCGCTACCGGCCTCGCTGAGCGCCGCGAGCGGCCTCAATGCGATGGCCCACGCGCTCGACGCGCTCTACGCGCCCGACGCGAACCCGATCGTCTCGCTGATGTCCGAGGAGAGCATCGCCGCCTTCGCGCGCGCTCTGCCGCAAATCGTCCGCGATCCCGGCGCGCTCGCCGCCCGCTCCGATGCGCTCTACGCGGCCTGGCTCGCCGGCAGTGCGCTTGGGGCCGTCGGCATGGGCCTCCACCACAAGCTCTGTCACACGCTCGGAGGCACGTTCAACCTTCCCCACGCGCAGACGCACGCGGTCGTGCTGCCCCATGCAATCGCCTACAACGCGCCGTTCGCCGCCGAAGCGCTCGCGCGCGCCGCGCGGGCGCTCGGGGTCGCGGACGCCGCCGCCGTACCGGCGGCAATTTACGATTTGGCGCTGGCGATCGGCGCGCCCGTCTCGCTCGCAGCGCTCGGCATGCCGGCCTCCGGCCTCGACGAAGCGGCGGACGTCGCCGCCCGCAATCCGTATCCAAACCCGCGCCCCCTCGAACGAAGCGCCATCCGCGCGCTGCTTCAAGATGCGTACGACGGCCGGCGGCCGGGTTAAGCACAAAGAGCCGAGGCGGAAACTAGGCTAGCGCGCGAGTGCGACCCCGAGGGCCGTCACGATCTTGGCCCGCAGCGGCACGTACGCGCGGCGCGAAAAGACGTTGTAGCCGTTGAGTTCGATCGCGCTCAAAATACGGCGGTAGAGCGAGAGCGCGAGACGCACGGTGTAGCGGCTCTCGGGCGAGAGCAGAGCGATGCCGGGTTCGGCCTCGAGATAGAGTTCCCGCACGCGCGATATCTGGAACTGCATGAGCGCGATGAAATTCTCGTCGACGACCTGCTCGAAGACGCGATTCTCCGCGTAGCCGAAACGGCGCAAATCTTCGGCCGGCAAATAAATCCGCCCCATGAGCGCGTCTTCGCCGACGTCGCGCAAGATGTTCGTCAACTGCATCGCCCGGCCGAGCGTCACGCCAAAGGGCAGCGCCTCGTCCGACGTCGTTCCGAGAATCGGCGACACCAAGAGACCCACCGTCGAGGCCACGAGATAGCAATACTCGCAGAGCTCCTCGTACGTCGCGTAGCGGCGAATCGTGATGTCCATGCGCGCGCCGCGCAGGAGCGCGAGCGCCGGTTCGAGCGGAATCGAAAACCGCTTCGCCGCGTCGGCATAGGCGATGAAGATCGGCTCGTTCGCCCGGCCGCGCGACATCGCGAGCAGTTTGCGCTCGAGGTCGTCGAGGGCCGCGATCCGGTCGGCGGCGGGGGCCGTGCGGTCCACGACGTCGTCGGCCGTCCGGCAGAACGCGTAGACCGCCCAGACCGCGCGTCGCTTTTCGCCGGCTAAGAACAGGGAAGCGAGATAGAACGTTTTCGACGCGATGCGCGTGATTTCGCGACACGTCTGGTACGCGGCCCGAACGTCGGGCGCCGCGGAGTAGGCATCACCTGCGGAGTCATCCAGTTCGGCTTTACGTTCGAACACCCATCTGCTCCACGGCTCCTTCGACTGCGGCCTTCGCGCTACGAACCGCCCCTTCGATGCTCGCGGGGAACCGGTGGTTCGTGTAACAACCTGCCAGGAACAGATTCCGCATCGGCGTCCGGGCTCCCGGGCGCAGGCGCTCGGCGCCCGGGCTCGCGCGGTAGACGCTCTTGGGAACGCGGACCAGTTTCGCTTTAACCAGGTGGTCGCGGGTCGCGAGCGGATAGAGCCGCTGCATGTCGCGCATGACCCGGTCGATGACCGCCTCATCGTCGAGCTTGATGAGGTCGTCGGCCGGCGCGACGCAGACTTCGACGAACGAACGGTCGGGCCACTCGTAGCCCGGCGACGCTTGGCCGAGGTCCGCGTGTACCGGCAGGATGGTGCCCGGGGCGAAGATCAAGTTCGAAAGCTTCGAGATCTTGATGTCGAACCAGAGATGCGCGTTGATGATCGGACTCGAGGTGAGCTTGCCGACCCCGTGCACGAGCGGGTCGCGCAGCATCTCGGCCGGTAAGAGCTTCGCCGCATCGTGAACCGGGACGGCGAGAATCGTCGCCTGCGCGCGATACTCGCGCCCGTCGCGCGTCCGCACGCCCGCGATGCGATCGTCCTCGAAGAGCAATTCGGCGGCGCCCGCCGACATCTCGACCTCTTGCCCGCGCGCGCGCACGTGATCGACGAGCGGCTTGACGAAGGCCTCGGAGGGCGGGCCGTTGAGAAATCCCGCCCGGCTCGCGTTCTTACTCGAAGCGAAATACGCCATCACCCGCAGCATCGCTTCGGCCGAAATCTTATCGATCGGCGTGAAGTTCAACGCGAGCGCCATCGGCGCGAAAAACGTTCGGAGCATGTGCTCGCTCATGCCGCGGGCGCGATGCCATTGGACGTATGTGAGGTCGTCCTGGCGCTCCGCATAGGCGTGATCGCCGAGCAGAACCGGCAAGGTGCCCTTGGCGAACAAAAACTTCTCGAGCGTGTTGAAAACGTACTTGCCGTTGAGCACCGCCCCGACGCCGTTGAAGGGCGAGGGCAGATCGACGAAGTGGAATTCCTCGAAGATCGGCTCGGAACCGCTCCAACGCGGCGAGAAGCCCGGCGGAAACCCCCAGGTCAGCGTGTGAGGCTGCCAGAGCACGTGATGCGAGATCCCGACGTCGGCGAGCAGCGCGTGCACGTTCGCGTAGCCGCCGAAAAACGAGTGGAGGCCCGTTTCGAGCCAATCGCCGTCGCGGTCGCGCCACGACGAAAGCTTGCCTCCGGGGATGTCGCGCTTCTCGAGGACCAGGGCCGTCTTGCCGGCATCCGCGAGATATTTTGCCGCCGCTAAACCGGCGGGACCCGCCCCGACGATGAGGACGTCCGGTTCTGCAAGTGCGATCAGAGGACGAACTCCTGGGGTCCCGCGACGGTCGGCATGTCGACGGGCATCAGGCCGGCGATGATGATCTCTTCATAGACGTAACGCATGGCGTTCGTCGCGCCGAGAACGGTTGCGGAAACGACCTTCCCGTCGAAGGCCGCGTGGGAGACCGCCGGGGAAGCGTTGAGGTGGCCGATGAGCGCGGATGGGTCGACGATTCGGCCGCTCAAATTCCGAACCGGAACCGCGATCGACACGGTGGCTGAGGGGGCGAGCCCCTTCTTCGTCAGCCGCTCGACGAGCCGGTCGATATTGCCGGGGAATTCGAAGCCGAAGGTCGCCGAGCCGGAGGCCGCGTTGAACTGGACGGCCGAGGTGCCGGGCGTTCGCGCGAAAATGGCGGCCGCGTCATAGGCGCGCGCGGGGTTCGTCAGGTTCACGGGCATAGTTATCGATGCTGAGGCCGCCATCGGTCCCTTTCTTGCACTTTGGTAGTGCGAACAGCGTAGATTGCTCGTTTGGTTCGCTCGGTGACCCGCCGCACAGAGGCGGCCGAGGGTCGTCGAAGCTATGATACCGGTCTCGTCTCTAGAAAGTTGTAGCCTGCGCGTCATGGGTTCTCTTGCGATCACTCCGGCCACGAACATCCGGGCCCTCGTCTCCGACTTCCCGATCGCCCAGGGCGTGCTTTCCGCCTTTGGGCTACAATGCTCCGGTTGCGGAGTCAACAAGTATGAGACGCTCGAAGCCGGTGCGAAGGCTCACGGTCTGCGCGTGGAGCCGATAGTCGCGGCGCTGACGCAGGCGCGACTCTCCGGCCGCGTCCCCACGATCATGAACGAGGACAAGCAGCCTCGGGTCGGGGCGCCGGGGGCGTTTTTACGGCGGGGCACCTTCAAAGCGGTCGTTGCGGTCATGTCCGGCAAGGGCGGCGTCGGCAAGTCGCTGACGACCGGGCTGCTCGCGATCGGGCTGCGCCGGGCCGGCAAGAGCGTCGGCATCCTCGACGCCGACATCACGGGGCCTTCGATCCCGCGGCTCTTCGGTCTGCGCCAGCCGCTGGGGATTGAAAAGGACCCCAACGAGAAGCCGAGCCCGGGCGGGCAAACGCGACCGCTCTTCGTTCCGGCGACGACCCGGTCGGCGATCGAAGTCGTGAGCTCGAACCTCCTGACGCCGGACGAGGAGACGGCGATGATCTGGCGCGGCCCGATCGTCTCGGGCGTCATCCGGCAGTTTTACGAACAGACGTTATGGAGCGATCTCGACGTCTTGCTGATCGATCTTCCGCCGGGGACCTCCGACGCACCGCTGACCGTCTTGCAATCGCTCGGCATCGACGGCGTCGTCCTCGTGACGATGCCGCAGGCGCTCGCGACGATGATCGTGCGCAAGGCCGCGAACCTCGTCCATCAGATGAAAAAGCCGATTCTCGGCGTTATTGAAAATATGTCGTACTTCGTCGCGCCGGATACGGGGGCGCGGTACGACGTGTTCGGACCGTCGCATGCGGATCAGGTGGCTGAGGGCGCGCGCGCTCCAGTTCTCGCGCGAGTGCCGATCGATCCGGTACTGATGGAGTTCGCGGATTCCGGCCGGCTCGAGGAGTTCGATTCGCCGGTCTGCGATCAGCTGGCGAGCGCCCTCGAGGCGGCGTTGCTGGCGCATCCGCGGGCGAAGGAGACGATTAGTATTATTTAGGCTAAGCAGAAGGAAAAAATGTGGGCGATACCACGAACTCGATCTTCGAAGAGACTCGCATCGCTCGGTAGGGCTTCACTGCGTATTGAATTCATAGATCCCAAGCCGCAAGCACTTTATCTTTGACGGCTTATAGGTCGATCATTCTGCTAGTTGTGGGCGCGCGTGGCACCCAACGCAGCCTGGGTCAGTCCTAAGCGTATAGACGCGTTGACCGACCATCAGAAGGCAAAATATTGGCCGATCAGCCCAGACGTTGCCATCGAATTCACGTCGGAGGCCGACGACTTTGACGTCACCGTATCGCGGGAGCCGACGACGAAGCGAACGTCACAATCGCCGAAGCCGACTCGGTGCTTGACGTAGTTCTCGTGACTACATTATATTGAATCCGTGAAAAGTGGC
>Ga0116227_10005327_pt1 | contig 27172 bp, 21 predicted proteins | sample S1TSphgellanicum_FD_89693 | JGI IMG/M metagenome (GOLD analysis project Ga0116227, IMG submission 89693) | Host-associated microbial communities from peat moss isolated from Minnesota, USA - S1T2_Fb - Sphagnum magellanicum MG | ecosystem: Host-associated > Plants > Peat moss > Unclassified...
CAAGCCAAAAGCATCAGCCAACGGTATGATCACCACGATTTTCTGGAGTATCGAGGCTAGGGTTGATTACGCCTTTGAGGGTGCCATCGTATCCTGCGGAGCCACAATCGAATGGCTCAAAAATAAGATGGGTATTTTTACCGATAGTAGCCAAACCGAAGCTATGGCAACCAGCGTAACCGATAATAATGGCGTGTACTTAATTCCTGCGTTCAGTGGTTTAGGTGCACCCCATTGGAATATGAGCCGTAAGGCATCCATCAGTGGCTTAACCTTCGATTGTAATAAGAATCATGTGGCAAGGGCCGCGCTGGAATCTATCCCCTACCAGATCAAAGACGTGATTACGGCTATGGAAGCGGATACTGGCATCAAACTGCAGGAATTAATGGCTAATGGAGGCATCACATCCAACCATTTTGTGCTCCAGTTTATTGCCGATATATTGGATTGCAATCTGGTTAATAACGGCATGCCCGATGTATCGGCTTTAGGTGCAGCTTATCTTGCAGGATTAAAGAGTGGATTATATCACGACCTTGATCACCTTAAACAACTATCAGGCACACCATCAGCATTCACACCCGGTAAATTAAAAACCAAAGTTGCAGAGTGGTACAAAGGCTGGAAAAAAGCCATAGCCCAAGGCTAATCTATTTAGATTTAGCTATAAAAAACTCGTGGAAAAATAACATCTGGTATTTTATCGCGTTGCCCCAATAAGCAAAATTATGGCTTCCCGGCCGTGCAATATAATCGTGCACAATATTGCGTGCCAGCATTTTTTGGTGCAGCTCTAAATTAACCTGGTAAAAAAAGTCTTCGGTTCCACAATCTATAATAATGGCCAGTTTGCCCGGCTCAACCAGGTTAAGCATATTGGTTACGCTGTTCTTTTCCCAATTTTCGGGATGCTCGCTTAAGCTACCTAAGCGCTCTTTTAGTTTCCAATTATTGGGAAAGGGTCGCAGATCAACCCCACCGCTCATACTCCCAGCCGCGCCAAAAATATCAGAGTGTTTAAAAGCTAAATATAAAGCACCGTGACCACCCATGCTTAAGCCAGTAATGGCACGCGCGTTTTTATCGGCAATGGTTTTATAATGGCTGTCGATATAACCAACCAGTTCTTTACTCACATAGGTTTCGTATTGCCAATCCGGGTTACCGGGTATATCAAAATACCAGCTTGATACGTTGCCATCGGCACAAACAATCATCACTTTATAGTTATCGCAAATTTCCTTTAAAGCCGGTACGCTTTTTATCCAGTTGGCATAATTACCACCATAACCATGTAACAGGTACACCACCGGCATAGCCAAAATATCGGCATAACTATCGGGCCTTATCACTACCGCTTTGATCTTCTTTTTCATTATGGCGCTGGGGGTTTCAACCGTATCAACCGTTGCCGAAAAAGCAGAAGCGCTGCCTGCCAGTAATAAAACAACCAACCAAAATTTAATTAAACGCATATTTTTCATTATCACAATTAAACGGATTAAATATGAGTGTTTTTTAGGAGTATCAAAAACTTCAAAAATTAACAATTTATTTACCTATAGATAATCTACAGATTTCCCACAGATTCAGCACTTAGGTTTGCCAAAGGCAAAACCCTACCGGATGAAGAATAAATTAATATTGATAGCCTTGCTCTGCATTTCCATCAACGCCAATGCACAACTGATAGATAGTGTTAAAAAGGATCTGCTCACCGCGCCCGATACGGTAAAGCACCTGCATAGTAAATTCCTGTCGCTTGTACCGCCGGCCGCTTTAATTACTTACGGAGGTTTATCATTCGCTATCCCCGCGCTTCGCCGCCTGGATTATTCTATTAATAACGAGATCATTAAAACCGACCCAAACTTTAGTTCTGCCAAAACCGAAAACTACCTGCAGTTTGCCCCCGTAATTTTAGTATATGGTTTAAACCTTGCGGGGGTATCCGGCAAGAACACCTTTCTTGATCGTACCATTCTTCTCGGCTTATCCGGCGGCGTGGTAAGCTTATTTACTGCTACATTAAAACATACTACCCATCGCCTGCGACCAAATGAATATGATTACCTCTCTTTCCCATCGGGCCATACTTCAACCGCTTTCGCGGGAGCAGAGTTTATGGCGCAGGAATATTCCGAAAAATCGCCATGGTATGGCGTTGCCGGATATGCCATAGCTACCACAACGGGCATATTCCGCCTCTATAACCATGATCATTGGTTTAGCGATGTGGTTGCTGGGGCCGGTTTCGGTATCATATCTACCAAAGTAGCCTATTTAGTTTATCCCTACCTGCGCAACGCTTTAACCCATACCGATAAAAAAGGTAAAAGCAGTATGCTGGTACCAACCTATCAGGATGGTATGGCTGGTTTTACTTTTGCGATGGAGCTTTAAGCCTACTACCAAAACTTAACCATCTCGTAATTTAAACTTAAGTTTCGCTAACCTTATTCTGCCGATATTGTTATTCATTTAAACACCAGAAGCCATGAAAACAGAAAACGCAGAATTATTGGATTACAATGAAGACATTGATCCGATTGATGGAGATGAGGATACTTATCAGGATGATGACCTGGAAACAGAACAAATTGACGACGAGCACGAAATTGCGGTAGGTGATAACCATAACGAGCCCGACCCGGAAGACGATGACCTGGACCCAACGGATGCGGACCTGGTTGACGATGAAGTTACTGACGACGACGAATAACCAACCATAAACCCAATTGAAAAGCCCCGGTAATATTTACCGGGGCTTTGTTTTTATTAGCCCAAACCAAATACAGGCATCAATGTTGTTATAGCATTACAATATAAAACACAATCACCATGAAAAAGCTCAAATTATTAGTGATACCTGCCCTGTTGGTTTCTTTCCAACTAATGGCCCAAACTAAACCCGAAGAACAAGGTAAAGTAGGCAAAACCATCAATAAAATAGGAAATAAAACTGCGCAAGTAGCCGTAAAAGGCGCTTCGGCTGTAGCCGACAAAGTTTACCGTGACAAACGCGGACCCGGCGACGAAGTGGTTTACATCAACAAACACTCCCACTACTATTATGTAAACAGCCGCGGCAAAAAAGTGTATATCACCAAAGCCCAAATGCACAACGAAAAAAAGGATTAATAATTTGATCTGATATCATAATAAAGCCTGCAAATTTTTCAATTTGCAGGCTTTATTATATTAGCTAACTAAAGGGTAAGCTGCTGAGTTTAATGCCAGGTATTGATCGTGCAGGGTTTGCCAGCTTGCAATAGTGCTTTGCGTAGTAGTTGCAACACTTGCCGGTAAATAATAAAATGCACGTAAAGCTGTTTCCGCAACATTGACATAAATTCCCAATAACAGTTCCGGCGCTTCCGTATCATTATTAAGACCATCGCTCTGAAAATATACTACACCGGTAACCGTTTGGCCATCTATTTGATAAATATAATCAGTACTATCCGCACTATAAGTTTCCCCCAGGCACATGTTATCATGCCAAAAACCAGTCGCTTTGCCAGACCAACCGTCATCAATTGATGGGTCTTGTCCTTCATCGTAAAAACCGGTCCCACTGGAAACAACAGCATCAACTATAGCCAAAAGCGTAGAACTAACTTGTTGGGTCATTTCTACCGGTTGCGAGATACCGGCCTCACGTGTTGTCCAGTGATTATCTACTTTAGTTATCTTGGCCTGAGCTGTGGTAATATAGTAGTCAATCTTATTAATAAAGCCTTGTACAATTCCGCCATCATAGGTACCCTTATTACCATTAATTACACTTTGGTTATGTATACTTACATATATACCATATAAAATAAGGTGATAGTTTGCAATGAGCATAAGCGCTTGAAATGCCACATCGGTAAAATCAGGCGTTTGGCCATCAGATGTTAGTAAATTTGTAGCTGCAAGGGTAAAACCTGATGAGCCACTCATTAAATCAGTTTCAAACAAATTTAACATATTTAAAAAATCAGGATCCGGGCATGATGGACTCAAATCAGACGGTATGGTAGCCGGGTTTGCAAAATACGGTGCAAATACCCCACTATAACTGGTATTGTATGCATTGATTGCAGAATATGCCGTCGACATAGCATTATGAATATCTTGTTGATTAATGGCTGTGCCAATTTCGACCTGTATAGCAGGCAATAAAGATGTTATTCCGTCTGGGTCGCTGCTATCTGGCGAAACTAAGCTTAAGAATCCTTTAAGAATCTCCGAAGCAATTTTGCCCTCAGGGCCAATCAATCCTAATCCAGTTTCGGCAAGTTGTGCAGCGAGAGCGGCTGCCGCATCGGCACCCGAAACTGTAGTTGGTGTTGGTGTGAAATTTGGTGTTGGCGGTACAACAGTTGCCGCCGATACCGGTGTTGCTACCGGTGATGTTGTTGGTAAACTCATTGCGATTTAATTGTTTTTAGTTAATATTTACTTATTTATCAGACATACCATTCCCACCCCTGATTTTGAGATCTTTTCAAATCAAAATCACGCAAATGAGATTTATTAAGTTTTGGGGAGGAATTAAACTACGATCAGGCTTGTTTTAGTTGTATTATAGAATACGAAGCGTATTTATCATTTATTCGGGATATAGTTACGATTTAATTAGCTTTTAAATATAATATTTAATTTATTAAAATGATATTAAATATTATATTTTTATCACATATGTGATAAATGCAGCTAACAAAAAATGCCCGGCTTTAGCCAGGCATTGATATCTAAGTAAACTAAAAATTCGAGATCCGAAATCAAAAAACTACAATCCCAGATCTTTCATCACAACTTCGATCTTTTTATCCAGAACAGCTTCTGTTTCGGCAAAGGCATCTTTGCTGGCCAGTTTGGTGTTTACACTGCAATAAAATTTGATCTTAGGCTCGGTACCCGATGGGCGCGCAGAAACTACGGTACCATCTTCGCTGATGAACTGCAGTACATCGCTTTTTGGCAGATCAATAGGTTTGGTGGTGTTGGTATCCAGGTCTGTTTCTTTTCTAAACTCGTAATCTTTCAGGGCGATCACTTTTGAGCCACCCAAAGTTTTAGGCGGATTGTTGCGATATTGCTCCATCATAGCTTTAATTTCCTGAGCGCCACTTTGTCCTTTTTTGGTGATAGATATTAAGGTCTCTTTATAGAACCCGTATTCCAAATAAGTTTCAACCAAAGCTTCGAATAAGCTGCTGCCTTTGTCTTTGTAAAAAGCCGTCATCTCGGCAATAAACGCGCCCGATACAATGGCATCTTTATCGCGTACAAACTCACCAATCAGGTAACCATAGCTTTCTTCGCCACCGCCGATGAAGGTTTCTTTACCACTTAACTGAGTCATTAACTCGCCGATGTATTTAAAGCCAGTTAGCGTATTGAAAAATTTAACGCCTTTGGCATTGGCAATTTGCTCGATTAGGTTACTGGTTACAATTGTTTTAACAATGTACTCTTTACCAGTTAGCTTGCCACGCTCCTGCCATGCAGTTAGCAGATAATTGATCAATAAACTACCGGTTTGGTTACCGTTTAGCAATACCCATTCGCCATCAGTATTTTTCACCGCGATACCTACACGGTCTGCATCCGGGTCGGTAGCTAAAACTAAGTCGGCATCAATTTCTTTAGCCTTTTTCATGGCTAAGGTAAGGGCTTCTTTTTCCTCCGGGTTAGGGTAAACTACGGTCGGGAAATTACCATCCGGAGTAGCTTGCTCTTCCACAACAGTTACATTATCAAAACCAAATTGCGCCAAAGCCTTTGGCATCAAAGTGATACCGGTACCATGTATTGGTGAGTAAACTATTTTCAGGTCTTTCTGGCGTTTGATCGCATCCGGTGATACCGAAAGGGTAGCGATGGCATCAAGGTAAAGTTTATCTATCTCCTCGCCTATGAATTCAATATTGGCTTCAACACGGTCAAATTTAATTTCGTCAACGCTGGCAATCTTAGCCACCTCGTCCATCACCGCCACATCTTCCGGCGATACAAACTGACCACCATCGGCTCCGTAGGCCTTGTAACCATTATACTCTTTAGGGTTATGGGAAGCGGTGATCATCACCCCGCTCTTACAACCCAAGTGGCGTATCGCGAAAGACAACTCTGGCGTAGGCCTTAACTCCTTAAAAAAGTAAACATGAATATCGTTTGCAGAAAATACTTCGGCAGTTATGCGGGCAAACAGATCAGAATTATTACGGCTATCGTGCGATATAGCAACTTTAACTTTTTGACCCGGGTAAGTGTTTTTTAAGTGGTTACATAAACCTTGGGTAGCCGCGCCGATAGTGTATTTATTGATCCGATTTGAACCTGGGCCCATTGTGCCGCGTAAACCACCGGTACCAAACTCCAAGTCACGGTAAAACGAATCGGTTAACTCAGTATAAGCCTTATCGTCGATCAGTTTTTGGATCTGTTGTTTAATCTCGGCATCGTAACTGCCGTTAAGCCATGTATTTACTTTCTGTTGCACAGAAGCATCTAATTCCTGCATATTTATTTTATTGATTAACGTTTGATTCTATGTTGATTTGTCCTAACAAATATGCTAATAAAAAGTTGTGGTGCATTAATCGAATAAATATTATTTGAGATAATTTACTGTTTTTGCAAGGTTCACAATTCAATAATATACAACCACCGGGTTTAGCTATATTTGCAGTTCGGTTCAAACTAAATAAAGTAAATTTTAGCGCGAATCGTTAACTCAAACAAATCAACCGTTTTACAAATGGATAAAAAGCCCGGCGTATTATCATTACTTAAACCTTACCGGGGTTTGGTGCTGCTATTGCTCATATTCACCTTATTAGGAAACGCTATTAACTTGCTTCTACCTAAAATTATATCAAATAGTATTGATGCTTTTTCACACGGTACATACGTTTTCAAACCCATTTTAATCGAATTTAGCATAGCGGTTGGTGCCATATTTATTTTTACGTACCTGCAAAGTGTAATTCAAACCTATGCTTCGGAGCGTGTTGCCCGCGATCTGCGTACCCGCCTATCCGATAAGATCTCCAAGCAAAACAATGCCTTTATCGAAACAGCCAATCCATCCAAGCTGCTAACCAATTTAACTACGGATGTTGATTCCATCAAGCTTTTCATATCACAAGCTATTGTATCTATCGTATCGTCGCTATGTATCATCATTGGCGCAAGTGTATTGCTGATCACTATTAAATGGCAACTGGCGCTTTGCGTGATAGCTATTATCCCGATAATTGGGTTTACATTCTACACTGTACTTAAAAAAGTAAGGGCCATATTTATTCAAAGTCGTGCCGTTATCGATTGGCTGAACAAGGTAATTAACGAGAGCATTTTAGGCTCGGCCATTATCCGGGTGGTTAATTCGCAACAGTTAGAATACAATAAGTTTTTAGCCGCCAACACCAAGGCCCGCGATTTTGGCTTGCAGATCCTCACCCTTTTCGCCGGACTGATACCAGTTATCACCTTCTCATCTAACATGGCGGTGCTGACCATTTTAGCATTAGGTGGTCATTTTGTGATCACGGGTAGTATGAGTCTGGGTGATTTCGCGGCTTTTAACAGTTATCTATCCATGCTGATCTTCCCGATACTGGTTATCGGCTTTATGAGCAATGTGATCGCGCAAGCAACAGCATCATACGAACGTATCCGTACTGTACTCGAAAGCCCCGAGTTGGAAGAGCCGGGTACTATTACCGATATTGTGCGTGGCGATATTGAGCTAAAAAATATAAACGTTTTGTACGGACAAAAACCTGTACTTAAAGATATTTCCTTCGCTATTAAAGCCGGGACACGTACTGCCGTTATAGGCCCAACCGCAGCAGGTAAAACACAGTTGCTTTATCTCCTTACGGGATTGATCAAAGCTAATAGCGGTATAGTTGAGCTTGACGGCCACAACGTTGACGAGTACAATACAGAAGCCTTCCACAGCCAGGTTGGTTTTGTTTTTCAAGATAGTATCATCTTCAACATGAGCATCCGCGAGAATATTGCCTTTAGCGATACCGTTACCGATGAATCACTCCAAAAAGCGATCGATACTGCTGAATTGCGTGAGTTTATTGATTCTCTTCCGGAGAAGTTGAGCACCATTGTTTCTGAGCGTGGTTCAAGCCTCTCAGGCGGACAAAAACAACGGATTATGCTGGCACGTGCCTTAGCGGTGAATCCCAAAGTTTTATTGCTGGATGATTTTACCGCTCGGGTTGATAACAATACCGAAAAGAAGATTTTGGCCAACATCGAAAAAAATTATCCGGGTTTAACCCTGTTATCGGTAACGCAAAAAATTGCAGCCGTTGAGCATTATGATCAGATCATTTTGCTGATGCAGGGTGAGATCATTGCCAGTGGCAAACATGAGCAACTGGTACAAACCAGTCCGGAATATATCCAACTGTTTAATTCACAACAAAGCACCAGCAACTATGAATTACGACCTGAATAAGCTATCAGACCAGCAGAAGAAAAACTCCACCTTTGCCGCGCTGAAAAGCTTATTAAAGCTCATAGCGCACGAACGCAAGAATCTGCTCATTGCACTGGTATTCATCTTACTGAATTCGAGCATCAACCTGTTCGGCCCGTTTTTGGTGGGCCATACTATAGATAAATACATCCAGCATAAGCAATACCATGGTGTGCTTGTGTTTTCGGGCATCTTGCTGTGCATGTACTTGGTGGGTTTATGCACCAGCTATTTCCAAACCAAGCTGATGGGTAGCGTTGGTCAGCGTTTATTATTTACGCTGCGCAATTCCATTTTTAACAAATTACAGCAATTGCCTGTTGCCTTCTTCAACGCTAATAAAGCCGGCGATCTGATATCGCGCGTAAACAGCGATACAGATAAGGTAAATACTTTTTTCTCGCAATCGCTGATGCAGTTTGTTGGTAGCATTGCCATTATGGTTGGCGCAGGTATTTTTTTATTGTGTATTCATATCAAATTGGGCGCGGCGGCTTTAGTGCCGGGTGTGTTGATTTTACTGTTCACGCAAGTGGTATCACCATGGGTAAAACGCAGAAATGCTACCAACTTAAGAAGTACCGGAGGTTTGAGCGCCGAAATTCAAGAGAGCCTCAATAACTTCCGCGTCATCATCGCATTTAACCGTCGGGATTATTTCCGCAAGCGTTTTGATGAGGCTAACCAGCAAAATTATACTACAGCCATTGGCGCGGGTTTAGCCAATAACTTGTTGCTACCGGTTTACAGTATGCTATCGGCTTTTGGTACGCTTATCGTTTTAACTTATGGTATTTATCTTATCTCAACAGGTGAGTTCAGCGTGGGATTATTGGTGAGTTATTTAGCTTATGTCACCAATTTTTATAATCCGTTAAGGCAGCTGGCTTCGTTGTGGACGAGTTTCCAGGTGGCTATGGCTGGCTGGGACAGGATTGCGCAGATCTTATCATTAGAAGCTGATCTGCCTATCATCGAACCAACAATTTCCGAAGCATCAAACGCGTTAGTTGAGTTTAAAAATGTAAAATTCGGCTACCAGGATGGTCACGAAATATTGCACAATGTATCGCTCACTCTAGAGCGTGGTAAAACCTATGCCTTTGTTGGCCCTACAGGTGGCGGTAAAACTACCACGGCTTCGCTTATCGCGAGATTATACGACCCAACATCGGGTACGGTGTTGTTGGATGGTAAAGATATCCGCAGCTATAAACCAGAGGAACGCTCTAAAAAAGTCGGTTTTATTTTGCAGGAGCCCTTCCTGTTTACCGGTACGGTTAAAGAGAATATTCTTTACGGTAACGAACAATATGCCGATTACAGCAACGAGCAACTGGAAGTTGTGATTAAAGATGCCAACCTGGAAAGTCTGCTTACTATTTTTGAGAGCGGGCTCGAAACCAAAGTAACATCGGGCGGTGATAGTATTAGCCTGGGTCAAAAACAATTGATAGCCTTTATGCGTGCCGTATTACGTAACCCGGAAGTATTGATCTTGGACGAAGCGACTGCCAATATTGATACCGTTACCGAGCAATTATTAGGTAATATTCTGGATAAATTATCGGCCAATACAACCCGCATTATCATTGCTCACCGTTTAAATACAATCGAAAACGCTGATGAGATATTTTTTGTAAACGCAGGCGAAGTGATACCGGCAGGTTCATTTAATGATGCTTTGGATAAATTACTACATGGTAAACGGGTCAGTTGATCTGAATAAAAATTTCTTTTTTACTGATAGCGGCAAATCCTAATTTAATACAAAATTGATGTCGAACTTTGATCATGATCATCTTAAGTTTTAACATCGGTGAAAATATTAATTATTGAAGACGAGCCCGGTTTATTAGAAAGCATTGAAGACTACTTTGCCGAAGCAGGTAACGTTTGCGAAACCGCCACAGATTATCATTCGGCTATAGCCAAAGTGAGCCTATATAGTTACGATTGCATTTTGTTGGATATTACCCTGCCCGATGGTAATGGGCTCAACATTCTGAAATATTTAAAGGAGCATAACAATACAGACGGTGTGCTCATCATCTCAGCCAAAAATTCGTTGGACGATAAGTTGCAAGGGCTTGATCTGGGTGCCGATGATTATCTAGTTAAACCTTTTCACTTATCCGAATTAAAGGCACGGGTTACGGCCATCATTCGCCGCAAGACATTTAGCGGCAGTAATAACTTGATATTTAACGAGATCAATATCGATTTGCAGGCCAAAGAGGTTAAGGTGCATAACCAATTAGTTAAATTTACCCGTAAGGAGTATTCGCTATTGCTCTACTTTTTTGCCAATAAAGGCAAGGTAGTATCCAAAAACGCCATTGCAGAACATTTATGGGGCGATGCCGCCGACATGGCCGATAACTTCGATTTCATTTACTCGCATGTAAAAAATGTGCGTAAAAAGCTGGAAGAAGCCGGCAGTAAAGATTATATAAAAGCCGCCTACGGCATGGGGTATAAATTAACAGATATATGAAACTGTTTACCCATTACAACCGAATTAACCTGGTAACTACCGTTATTGTATTGTTTATAACGGGAGCCATTTATTACGGAGCCATCAGTTTTATATTAAACCACCAGGTTGATAAGGATATTAAAACCGAAGAAAGCGAAACGCTCGATTTTATTAAAGAGCACAATAGCCTGCCCGAAGCTATCGATTCAAAATATTTAACTGTAAGCTATAAAGCAATTGACCAGCCAGTTGAGCGCCATTTTTCGAATACTGATTTTTACAATAAAAAGGAAGGCGAGAATGAATCGGGCCGGGCACTTATCACTTCGGCTACGGTTAATGGCGGTATTTACCAGATCACCATCGCCGAATCGAAAGTAGAAACCGAGGATCTGATCCGGATAGTTTTTGTTATTACCATTGGCGTGATCCTCTTTTTGCTATTGGTATTATTTATAACCAATCGCTTTATTTTAAACCGGATCTGGAAACCTTTTTATGGCACACTCCATCAATTACGCGCATTTAGTTTAAACGATGCGAATGATGTATCGGGACAACCCTCAAAAATTGATGAATTTAACGAGTTAAACAGCGCCGTGGAGCAAATGAGCGCCCGTGTAAAGCGTGATTACAAAGACCTGAAAGACTTTACCGAAAATGCATCGCACGAATTGCTTACGCCCATAGCGGTAATTAATTCTAAAATGGATTCGCTTATCCAAACTGGTGAGTATAACGAGCAGCAAAGTAAATTATTGGATGATGTATACGGTGACGTATCGCGATTAACGCGATTAAATCAATCGCTTCTGCTCTTAGTTAAAATAGAGAATAAACTGGTTAATGACGAACAGGTAATTGCTCTAAAACCATTAATAGAAGAAAAGATCAATGAGTTTAAAGAGCTTTTTGAAGATAAACAACTCAGCTACATCTGCGATTTGGAAGATGTGCAGATAACGGCAAGCAGGTACCTGATCGAGATACTATTGAACAATTTGCTAAGCAATGCCATGCGTCACAATTACCAAAAAGGCGAAATCAAAATATCATTAACCAATCAGAAACTCATCATACAAAATACAGGAAACGGCATCGCATTACATGATGATGAGATCTTCAAAAGATTCAACAAATCGTCCGCATCCGAAGGAACGGGCTTGGGTTTAACCATCTGCAAGCAGATATCCGACAATTATCACTATCAGCTACGATACCATTACAACACACCATATCATTCATTCACAATACTATTTAATCAGCAATAAACAAAAACCATGAAAAAAGTATTTTTGACCCTATTGGGTGCCTTGTTAATTAGCGCGGCAACTGTAAACGCGCAGGATAAGCAATACGTACTGGATAAAAAAATCAGTCTGCCCGGCGATGGTGGCTATGATTATCTTTCCATCGATAAAGTAAACAACCGTTTGTACGTATCGCACGGAACGGCGGTTAATGTGGTTGACCTGTCTACCGAAAAAGTTATCGGCACCATTGATGCCATGCAGGGCGTACATGGTATAGCTATAGATAACAAAGCAAACAAAGGTTTTATTAGCGATGGCAAAGGCATGTCGGCTGTAGCTTTCGATTTGAAAACTTTGGCTAAGGTTGCTACCATTCCGTTAAGCAATAAAGGTGCCGACGCGATTATGTATGATGCCTTTAGCGATAAGGTTTATGTTTTTAACGGCGATAGCAATAACTCATCGGTTGTTGATCCAAATACTTTAAAGCAGGTTGGTACTATAGCTTTAACCGGTGCGCCGGAATTTGCAGTAAGTAACGGCAAAGGTTTAATTTACAATAACCTTGAAGATAAAAACAACCTGGATGTTATTGATACCAAAACCCAAAAGGTAGTTAAAACTTATGCTTTAGCACCTTGCGGTGGACCAACAGGTTTGGCTTTGGATGAGAAGAACCAGCGTTTATTTACCGTTTGCCGTGAGAATAAAGGCCTGAGCGTTGTTGACGCCATAACAGGTAAAGTAATTACCACGGTAGCTATTGGCGCCGGTGTTGATGCCGTTGCTTATGATGCCGAAACCAAACTGATCATGGTATCGAATGGTGATGGTACAACTACTATTATTAAACAAGCATCGGCTAATGAATACAAGGTTATTCAAACTTTAACTACACAGGTTAGGGCCAAAACGCTGGCTTTGGATACCAAAACCCATAAAATTTATTTGAGCGTTGCCGAATTTGAAAAAGGTACACGCAAAGCTTTGCCGGGCACATTTACTGTGTTGGTTTATAAGTTGCAGTAAATATTTGTTTTGTCATTTCGAACGATAGAGAGAAATCTTTTTTGCATGCATAGTATGCTGTAGACTTTCGCTCGCATACCTATCGCTTACAGAAGATTTCTCCCTTTGGTTCGAAATGACGTTTTTTATTGGTCGATTTTCTCAAAAAAATCCCTACTTTTGCCCAAATCCACCCGGGAAATGCTAAATCCGATATTACTCGACGGCCAAAAGTTCCAGATCACTATTCAGCGCCTGTGCAGGCAATTGATAGAAAACCATAACGATTTTTCAAATTCTGTTATCATTGGGATACAGCCACGTGGAAAGTATTTAGCCAGGCGTATTGCAGAAGAGTTGCGAAAAATACTTCCTGAGAAAAATATCCAGCAGGGTGATTTGGATATTACCTTCTTCCGCGATGATTTCCGCAGAAGGGAATCGCCATTGGTACCTAATCAAACTAAAATAGATTTTATTGTTGAAGGCAAAAAAGTGATCATGATAGATGATGTACTTTGGACAGGTCGTACTATCCGTGCTGCTATGGACGCGATGCTGGCTTTCGGCAGACCGCAAAAAGTAGAGTTGTTAGTTTTGGTTGACAGGCGTTACTCACGTGATTTACCGGTAACAGCCAACTACATCGGGATAGAAATTGATTCCATCGCATCGCAAAAAGTTGTGGTGAGCTGGAAAGAAACCGATGGAGAAGATAAAGTGATTTTATTATCAGAAGTAAAATAGCAAGTACAGAATGCATACACTAAGCACCCGCCATTTATTAGGAATCAAGGATCTGAACAAAAAAGATATTGAACTGATATTTGAAACAGCCGATACCTTTAAAGATGTGTTGAACCGTCCGATAAAAAAGGTGCCGAGCTTGCGGGATGTGACTATTGCCAATATCTTTTTTGAGAATTCGACCCGTACCCGTTTATCGTTTGAGTTAGCGCAAAAACGCCTTTCGGCGGATGTGGTGAATTTCGCGGCATCGTCATCATCAGTAAGTAAAGGTGAAACGCTGATCGATACCGTAAATAATATATTGGCCATGAAGGTTGATATGGTGGTAATGCGTCATCCTTATGCCGGGGCGGGTATCTTTTTATCCAAACACGTAAAAGCGCAGATAGTAAATGCAGGCGATGGCGCGCATGAGCATCCAACTCAGGCTTTATTGGATGCTTTTTCTATCCGTGAAAAATATGGTGAGGTTGCAGGTAAAAAGGTGGTGATTGTGGGTGATATTTTACACTCACGCGTGGCCTTATCCAATATCCTTTGTTTGAAACAATTGGGTGCCGAAGTAATGGTTTGCGGGCCAACTACATTAATCCCTAAATTTATCGGATCGTTAGGGGTTAAGGTTGAGCATAATTTAAGAAAGGCTTTGAACTGGTGCGATGTGGCAAATATGCTGCGCATCCAATTAGAACGCCAGGATATTAAATACTTCCCATCGCTACGCGAGTACACGATGCTTTATGGTTTAAATAAAACCATACTGGATTCGTTAGATAAAGAGATCACGGTAATGCACCCGGGCCCAATTAACCGTGGTGTTGAGATCACCAGTGACGTTGCAGATAGCAAGCAATCTATCATTCTGGATCAGGTTGAGAATGGCGTTGCTGTGCGGATGGCGGTATTATATTTATTGGCCGGGCAAACGCAGTAAAATTTTTTTATTGTCATTTCGAGGAGAGAAACGACGAGAAATCTTTTTCGCGCGATAAGTCTGCAGCAGACATGTCGCATGAACACTAAGCACACGCAAAAGATTTCTCCTATCGTCGAAATGACACAGTTTGTTAGTTATCAAACTACTTCTGCTACCACAAAAGTACTTCCGCCAACAAAAACCAAATCATCAGCTTTTGCGACACGTTTGGCTGATTTAAATGCCGATTGCACATCAGCATAAACATCACCATGCAAGCCAAAGCTTGAAGCCTGAAGCCTGAGACTCGAAGCTTCCAAGCCACGTGGGATATCGGGTTTACAGAAGTAATAGGTAGCATTCTGCGGAAGCATACTTAGTACCTTGCTGATGTCTTTATCATTTACCATGCCTATTACAAAATGCAGTTGTTTATATGGGGTTGCCATTATGTTTTTGAGCACTTCGGCGATGCCATCGGGGTTGTGGCCCGTATCGGCTATTACCAGCGGGGAATGGCTTAATATATCCCAACGGCCACGAAGGCCTGTGAGCGTTTTTACCTGTCTTAAAGCAGTTTGGATGTCAGTATCGGCTATGGTATAACCTTGTGATCTTAATTCTTTCACAGCGCATAAAACCGTTTTTACATTTTTAGTCTGATAACTACCCGGCAAATCAAGCTGCAGTTCAAAATCTGTTGTCGGAAAATTCAGGTCGGAAATATCTGAGAAATCTGTTTTGTGCAGTATTAGATCAAGATATTTATTTGAAGCTCCACCTTGTGTAACACCTGTCTCAAACGCTTGTGAGGCGAAAGTAAGTTGGGCATTTTGTTGTTGCGCTTTTGTGATAAAAACTTCGGCAACTTCCGATTGGTATTCGCCTATGATGACTGGGATATTAGGTTTGATGATACCTGCCTTTTCACCTGCTATCAGTGGCAAGGTATTACCCAGTAAATTCATGTGATCCCAACCAATATTGGTGATGATGGAGAACAGCGGGCTAATAATATTGGTTGAATCCAATCTCCCGCCAAGGCCAACTTCGATGATGGCGATATCAACTTTTTCCTTCGCGAAAACATCAAAGGCTAAGCCTACCGTCATCTCAAAAAACGAAGGTTGGATATCTTCAAAATCAGGCTGATGCTTGGCTACAAAATCAATTACGGTTTGTTCGGAGATCATTTCGCCATTGATGCGGATGCGTTCCCGAAAATCACGCAAATGTGGTGATGTATATAAGCCGGTTTTATACCCGGCGGTTTGTAATACAGCCGCCAACATGTGCGATGTGGAACCTTTGCCATTGGTGCCACCAACATGGATGGTTTTGAATTTGGTTTGCGGGTTATCAAGCCGTTTGCATAACTCGATGGTATTCGTAAGATCGGCCTTAAACGCGGATGCTCCTACCCTGGTAAACATGGGCAGGTGATTATAAAGGTAATCTATGGTTTCGGGGTAAGTCATTGGTTTGATGGAAGATGTTTCAGGTAAGATGGAAGATGTTTTTGTGGAAGACCGCATCTTCCATCTCACATCGTACATCTTACATCTTTAATTTACCTTAAACACAAAAGTAACAACACCGGTTTGCGTATCTGGCGCTAATTCCGAAGCATTTAGCTTTGAACCTAGCACCGCCTGCACACATTTATTCAACAATGCATTATCGCCTGCTACTGTGGTGCCACGGCCAACGCTGGCATCAATTACATTGCCATTTTTATCGGCTTTGATATCAATCTTCACAATACCGGGGGTACGTTTAGGGTTATCAACCGATGGCTTGGTAATAAAGCTTCGTTGCGACATGCTTAAGCCGCCATTACCAGAACCTGTACCGTTATAATTATCGCTCAATGTTGAGCCGTTTACTTTGCCCTGGTTACCGGGCGTATTGGTTGTACCATCGCCGGCCCCGGTTCCGTTTGTTTTGGGGCCATGATATAATGCGGCCTGGTTAACTACGGGTTTGCTCTCGGCTTTCTTTGCATCGGCAGATACGCTGTTGCTTGGCTTTTTGCTGTTATCGGCAATAGCCGGTGCATCTTCGGTATTTTGAGTTACTACCTTTTCACTGGTTTGGCTACTGGTTTGTGTACTGCTTTGATCGGTTACTTTAGTAGGTGTAGTTTTGCTTGCCTTTTCGCCCCGCGATATTTCTTCAGCACTCATGTAATCATTACCCATACCCTGGTCCGTAGTACCATAGTTCACCAAAATACCGCCGGTACCCTCATCTTGCTTAACAGGTAAGTTAAACTTCAAAATAAAGCAGATGCCTACTACCAAAGCCATAATAATGGCCGTGGCAATAAATGCTTTGGGGTAATTATTTTCTTCGTGGTATTCCATTTTATTTAGGCACGGTAGCCAGTACCAGCTTAATGTTCAGTTTTTGGGCAATATCCAATATCGAAACTACATTTTGAATGGCCACCGTTTTTTCAACATATAAAACAATGGTTAACTGCGCAGCCTCGTTACTGTATTTACTCAGGGTTGATTGTAAATCGCTTTCGTTGATCAGTTTCTTCTCAACGTAATATTTGAGATCCTGTGTTACCGATACGGTGATTGTTTTTTTAGAGATCGATTTACCTGATGCCGCTTTTGGCAACGACAACTTGATCACGTTAGGATTGGTAACTGTGGACGCGATGAGGAAGAACAACAGCAAAAAGAACATGATATCGTTCATTGCCGAAGTCTGCAATTCCGCTTTAGCACGGCTATTTCTTCTGCTTAACTTCATTTTCCTGGTTCTTCTAAAAGGTCGATAAATTCGATAGCGTCAGTTTCCAATTTCAAAATCACCTTATCAACCATGATATTTAAAATGTTGTAAAGTACATAGGCAATCAAACCAACAACCAAACCGGCGGCCGAGGTTATCATTTTAACGTACAAACCACCTGATATTGTTGAAAGGCTGTAGTTATCGGTAGTTGATATATCAAAAAAGATCTTGATCACACCGATGATCGTACCCAGGAAACCAAACATCGGGGCGATACCTGCAACGATACCCAGGATGGCGATGTTTTTCTCAAGCTTTGATACTTCGAGCTTACCGATGTTTTCGATAGCGCCTTCGATATCTTTAATCGGGCGGCCGATGCGTAATAACCCTTTAGCCAGCATACGGCCAAGCGGCGAATTGCTGTTTTTGCTTATCGCGATAGCAGAATCCAGTTTGCCGGATGTAATGTTTGACCGTACCTGCGACATTAAACTAGATTCATCTTTAGCTGCTTTACGGATGGTAAAATAACGCTCAAAAAATATCACCAAACCCAGCACGGCCAATATCCCGATAGGGATCATCACCCAACCACCTTTTACGATCAGGTCGCCAAGATGAAGCTCTTGTGCCGGAGCGGCGGTGGTTTGCGCGGCTTTGCCTAAAGTATCAGCTACCTGGTGTGCTGTGTCTATTGCTTGCAGTAATAACATGTTTATTGTTTTTTGTATGGATATTTTTGAATGAATATGTCTTGCAGTCTCAACTGGTTTTTAAAATCATTGAGGTGCTTGTTTGCCGAGTCGGCCTTAAAATAACTAGCAACCACTAACTGGAATGGGTTATCCCCTCCTTCAGGATTGTGACGAATTTCTACCGGCAAACCGGTATATTTATACCTGTCGTACTCTTTTTGTACTCCGGGGAATGCTGCAAACTTACCTATTACAATACCGAAGGTATCACGCGGCGCTTCCGGACCCATTATTTTGCTTTTGGTGTTCGAATCGATAACAGGGTTTGTGCCTATATCTTTTTGAGCCTGTATAGCGTGCTGGATAGAATCGGAGATCTGTCTTTTACGGGCCTTGTCGCTACTTGAAGAAGAAATTGGTGGTGATTCAATTTGGCCACGGAACCGGTCAAACAAAGCCGGATTCATTTTATAAGCTACTATTAAACCTATACCACTGATCAAAATCACAAGAGCAATTATTAACACGCCTGTGCTGATACGTGCCGGCTTTTTACCATCTGGGCCTACCTCTTCTATCTCTTCGGGTTCGTTTACCGAGTTGAGAGGTTTGCCGGGCATAGGCTCGCCACGCAATAATGCCGCTGTAAATGCCGAAGGTTTTTCGGTATAGGGCATTTGGATTACGGGTTTGCTTATGGTGCCTTCCTTCATCCGGTTGCGGCGCAACCTTACAGGGGCAAGGCCATAAAACAGCTCGTTATTGTTATTAAGCTTTTTAGGCATAAACACCAGCTGACTGCGGCGTACACTAAAAATACCCAGGTCGCCCAGAGGTACGTTTTCGGTAGCTGATAGTTGGATAATATTGGTTACAAATTTATCGAGGTGATAGCGTGCTGTTGAGGTACTTATTGAGTTGTCGGTAGCAATCGCCTGCGCCAGTTCATTATCATCCTCCTGCAACTCGGGGTTAAATTGCAGTTGCAGCGATGGCGGGTAAAATTGCTGCTGCTCTTTATTGTAATAGCCCTCGAGCCGGCTCCTGTAAAAAGTGCCGAGACCCGGAACAACCAGCTTCTCCTGGTGCTCCAGTAACTCACTTATAATACCGGCTATATCCATTTGGCTAAAAATACTCCTAAATTCACTAACATCAAAACGCGGTTAAAATTTATAACCGGCCCCACCAAATATATTAAACCCGTAATTAGGATAGTACAACCATGTTTGGTAACTGTTACTCAATATGTTATTCACCTGGCCAAAGATAGAGATACGGCTGGTAACTTTATATTCAACACCTCCGCTCAAATCTGCAAAAGAATCTAAGGTTACGATTTGCGTTGGCGATAACCTATCCTGGCGTGCTCCACGGAAAACTACCGATCCGGTAACGTTAACCTTGTCGTTAATGTGAATGGCTGTACCAGCGGTTAAAGTAAATTTAGGAAGATTCCAGGGTTGGGCTTCGGTTGCCAGTTGGTAATCTTTTAATTCTATCCTGCCAAAGATATCCAGATCATCGGACGGTTTGTAATCCAGTTCGCCGTTCAGGCCATTTACACGAGCCACGCCACCATCATAAATAACTTTGAAACGGTTGCTACCAACAGCAAAGTTAAAATCGTTAACAAAGAGCGGCATATTTTTGATGGTATTACGGAAGAAGGTTGCTTTAAAACCAAAACCTGGTGCTAGCATACCTTTTAGACCTGCGCTGATATCTAACTGATCAACCGAGTTTTGAATTTGAATGTTTTGACCTAAGAATGGGTTGGTTTCCGAGAAATCGCGAATGGAAGCGCGGTTCACATCTCCACGGGCCTCGGCAAACAGGCGAACATATTTAGGAATTACCTGGTACTCCAACCTCGCGGCAGGGAACAATTTGAAACGGGTAGACGCGCCGAACTCGCTGGTTAGGGTTACACCGGCATCAATTTTATAGTTGGTACCTTGAAACTTTAAGTAAGGGTTTAAACGGATGATATTATTATTGAACGAGTACAAGCTATCTTTAACGGTATTAAAATCGATAGTACCGCTCAGGCCCGCGTAAAACTGGTTTACCGTTTGGTTAATGAAACCGGAGATCATGAGGTTATTTTCTTTAGCCTGAAAAGCATTGCTGAAAGTATATCCGCTCAGTTTTGCCGCGTAGATGAATTGGTTATCTTCATCTTTATAGTTTTTAGCTATTTCGGCTTCGCCGGACAGGGTGCTGAAGTATTGCTTATCTACATGTAAAATTACAGGTGGCGCTACCTCGTCGTATCCATAAAAATAATTGCTGCGGTAACCATAGTTAACACGGCCGCTGATTGTAGATTCTACACCGATGCTTTTACCAAAGATGCCGGCTTCTTCGCGGGCCATGTTTTGCTTGTTAAAGCTACCGTTTTGCATCAGGTGCTTTAGGTAACCGCCGGCTTGCAGGGCTTCGTCTTTACCGTTATCAATATACAACTCACCAAAAGTGGTTTTAAAGCTACCCACACCTAATTTTGCGTAGCTGTTGTAAACAATAGCATCTTTTTCTTTGGGTAATGGCATAGCCGGCAACTCGCGGATATCGGTATTTTGCTGCAAGGTTTTATCCAAGGCATTATAATGTAAGGGCGCTTTAAATGGTTCCTTATCATCCAGATCGGGGTTGCGGCGAATTTTTACGGCATCGGCCAAAACTGGTTTGTAAGCTGTTGTTACGATGATCTCTTCGGTTACGCTGTTGGTTTCTACCAGTGGTTTTGCTGGTGTTGTGCCGCCTTTTTTAATGGTGTCGGTTAGGCTTTTGGCCAGGCTGGTTGCTTTTTTAGTTTGCACTACGGGTTTAACCGCAGGCTTTGTAGTTTTGGCAACCGGCTTTTTAGCGGCAGGTTTGGTTTGAGCATCGGCGTTAACAATACAGAACAATGCGGTAACAGTAATAAAGGTAGTGATATGCGTTAATCTCATTGTTTATTTCCTCCTTTACTATCTTTCACTTCCGGACTTAACATATCCAATTTTTGTTTGGCCGATGGGAGTATATCATCATCGGCTTTGTAGTTTTCAATTATACTTTGCAGCGTTGCCTTAGCCTGGAAGGTGTCTTTCAGAGCCACGTAGTTATCGGCTAACAGCAGGTAGGTTTTGGCAACCCAGTAATCGTAAGCGGCCATCTTGTTGATCAGATCAAAACATGTTTTTTGCGATGTTTTGTAGTTGTGCTTACGATACTGTACCTCGGCAACGTTATACAAGGCTTCGGCCGCAGCTATGGTTTTGGTATTGGCTACCACATCGTTCAGCTCTTTTAACGCTACCGTAGTATCGCCTTTTTGCAGGTAAGCTTTACCGGCGTACAAACTGGTTTTAAATTTGTCCTCTTCGCTCGCGGCGGTGTTTTCGCGAACCAGGTTAACGTATTTTAGAGCATCTTCTGGCATTTCCATTTCGGAGTAGCAAAGCAGCAAACTGTTAACCGCGAAGTTGTAATCGGCCTTATACTCGGAGTTGGTTTCTAATCTTTTCAGGAATACTACAGCTTCGTTATACTTTTTCTGGCCAATATATAAACGAGCCATGCTGATCAATGATTTTTCGGTGTAGGCGCTTGTCCAATCATTCAGGATGTAGTTGTAATCGGCCACAGCCTCATCTCCCCTATTGAGGGCCACCAAACTTTGCGCCCGGATGAATTTGGACTGCTTATCGTAAATCGCTTTTGGGAATTTATCGAAGTAGGCATTCACCGCGTTTACTGTTCCCTGCCAATCGCCTTTCAGGTATTGGTTGTTAGCTGCGGTGTACATGATACTTTCCTGCTGGGCGGTGGTGTAGTTACCAATTGGTGTTGTACCCGCGTATGCGATGAAAGTGGCGGCATCGCCTTTATCGGTGTAGATCTTTTCGATCTGTTTCAAAGCTTGCTTGGCTTCGTCGGTAGATGGGTAATCTTTAACCACCTGTTTAAAGGAGGTGATGGCTACTGTATCACGGCCGGCATTATAATCTATCAAACCAACGGTAACCAACGCACGCGGAATGTAACTGCTGCGCGGGTACTTCTGGATCATGGCTTGCAAGTCGGACTTAGCTTTATCGCCATTGGTTTTTAAGAAATAGGTATAAGCGATCTCGAACGAAGCATCATCGGCGTAGTTAGAGTTGGGGAATTGCTGCAGCACATCGTTCAGCGTATTGATCTTGCTATCCAACGAGCCCTGCAAACCCTGGATCATACCGCGCTGGAACAAGGCGTAATCTTCGCCCTTGATGTGGCCGTTGATGATACGATCGTAATATTCCATCGCTTTGCCATATTGTTTTAATACGAAGTAACTATCGGCAGCACGAACGGTGGCATCGTTGATGGCATTTTTATCAGTCTCTTCGGCGGCTAAAAAGTGCTCGAAATAGGTTGCTGCTTTTTGATATTTTTCATCACCAAAGGCAGCGTAGGCCAAAGCGTAATTAGCATAGTTGTAAACCGTTGTTGCTTTGGCTTCGGGCATATCCAAAAACTTCTCGAAGGTTTCTACTGATTCGCCGTATTTGCGCACCTCGTACATGGCTTCGGCCATCCAGTAGGTGGTTAGTACGGTTATTTTAGGATCGATAGGATTATTCAATGAACGCAGAAAAACGCCGATGGCATTTTCGAAGGCGCGTTCGTTGTAGAACTCAAGTCCGCGGTAGTAGGTTACTTTTTGGTAAGCCTCTTTAGCGCTCTGGCTTTTGTTTGGAAGCGGTTCTAAAATATCTATCGCTTCTTTGTAGTTATGCGAGTTTAATAACTCTTCGGCTAACAAGGTTTTTACCTCGTTCAATTTTGGTGAACGGGGATAGTTTTTGAGATATAAACGGGTAGCGTCTAAGGCTTGTCCGTTAAAATCCAACTCGTAAGATAGCTTAGCATACTGGAATAAGGCATCTTCTGTTAACTGCGGATCAAAATCCAGCTTGGATGCTACAAAGTAAGCGTTACGTGCACTTTGCTTGTTATCCAGTTTCAGAAAAACATCGCCCAAAGTGTAGCTACCATTCTGGCTGTAAACGTCTTTTTTATCAACCAGCTTTTGCAGTTCGGTGCTTGCCTTTTGGTAATTGGCTGTTTTGTAGCTGGCATAACCTATCTGGTAGGTATCCTGCGTGTTTTGGGTTTTGCCTAAATCCTGATCCTGAAAGCTGGCGTAGTACTTTGCCGAGTTCACATAATCCGCTTTAGCGAAGTAAGACGCGGCAACCAGTCGCAGCATTTCGGTTTCGTACAGTTGCTTGGTGCTGTTTAGGATAGGAATGGCATAGCTTAATACATCATCGTAGCGCTTATCCAAAAAGTAAACCGAAGTAATATAGTATGGATAGCTGGCTTCGTACTTTTTGGAGTTCTTTAACTTTTCGAAGTTAACCAGAGCCACACTATAATCTTTGTTAAGGTAAGCGATGTAGGCGAAGTAGTAGGTAGCATCTTCGGTAAAAACCGATTTTTTGTTTTTCACTTCGCTGAAAAGAGCCTGCGCACTTTTGTAGTTACCGATAGAGAAATAGCTGTAACCTTTACGGAACTTGTATTCGGTATTGGTGCTGCCGCTTAGCTCGCCGGCATTTACTTTATCAAACCAAACGATGGCAAGCTGATAATTGCCTTGTTTGTAATATGATTTACCGATCTGGAAGTTAGCCAGTTTGGTTAGCGGGTTTTCGGGATGTTCTTTGATGAATTGCAGCAGCATGCTTTCGGCATCATCGTTACCCAACTCCAAAGCGCAAACGGCTTCGTAGTATTGGCAGTTTTCTTTGATAAGGGAGAGCTGCGATTCGAATTCGGCTTGCCGGGTTGTTTTTTCCTTTGATTTTTCAACCAAGCGAAACTGTTCAGCGGCGGCTACGAAGGCGCCTTTATCAAACAGATCGACGGCGGCATGATAGGTACGATAAATTTCGAAGGAGTGGTTTTCTTGCGCCTGAAGGCGGGAAATGAACAATATAAAGAGAAAAGGAACTATATATTTTGCTTTGACCATACTTTCACTGATAAACAATAGTGGCTAAATTACGCTTTCTGCAAAAGTGTAATTAACATTAGTAATTCACAAGTGTGGATAAGTGGTTTTTTAGGATTGGGGAGAAATAGTTGGCATGAGCCTAATACAGTGAATTGTAAATTGATGTTGAATTGATTATATTTGTATATGGATTACAACCACAAATCCTGAGAATGCGGGGGCAAAAAATAAATTTGATAGCCGGTCAAATGTTTTGCCGGAGCATATTTTGAAGTCTGCTAAAATTGGACTTGTTCAATACGAAAACGGAGAAGGTATTTCTGTCGAAGAATTTATGAAAAGGCATTTTTCGAAACATTCATAAATTAATTCTTACTTATTCCCCCTGAATAGACTTTTATAACCCCTCTGTAAGTTGGGGATTGCTTCGTTCCTCGCAATGACGCGGTGGTGAATTGGTTTAGTTTGAATCTTACTATTTCCCCCCCTTAACATGAATAGTTGCTCTGCATAGCATAGAGATTGCCACGCTATCTTGCAATGGAGTGGTGGTGGGTTGGTATAGTTTCATTCTTACTATTTCCCCCTCTTTACATGAACAGTTGCTCTGCATAGCATAGAGATTGCCACGCTATCGCTCGCAATGACGCGGTGGTGAGTTTATGTAATATAAAAATACCCACTTTTACCCATGACAACTACTCTATTTAAGCTCATCTAATACGGCGAACATTTTTTGTTTGATGCCGGATGTGCTGCCGCTGTAATTGTTTACCATGATGGAGAAGCACACTTCTCTTCCACTTTTGGTGGTTTGGTAGCCGGCGTAGCAGAGTACGTTGTTGATGCTGCCGCTCTTCATTTTCATGTTGTTATAGATGGGTAAGCTCTGGAAGAAATCGGGGTACCAGGGTTGGGATTTGGCTGATTGGAGGATGGTGGCCAGGGTTAGCGTGGTTACACGGTCGCCGGGGGAAAGGCCGCTGCCATCTACGATGTTAAGCGAGCGTGGATCGATACCTTTGGTTTGCCAGAATTCGTGCTCGGCTTTTACGCCTTCGGCTGTACTTACTTTTTTGCCGGATGCGAGGGCTATGGTTTTTAAGAGTTGCTCGGCGTAAAGGTTGATGCTTTTTTGATCGAGCCAGTAAATGATCTGACTAAGTTTGGGCGACAGGTGATTAACCAACAATGTGCCGCCAGTTGGAACAGTTAGATTTTTTGATGTAATGGTTTTAACGGATTCAGGGCCTTGGGTTACTTCGATACCTAAGCGTTTCAAAGTATCGGCTAACCGAAAAGCAGCGTCGTAAGCAGGATCGGGCAGGGCTACCGAGATGGCTTTTTTGCTTTGATCAGCCGCATAAGTGCCGCGCATGTACATCACGTTGTTTTGAATAGGCAGATAGGCGTATGATCTGTCGCCGGTACCGGCTTCAGCATTCAGGAGCTCGCTTTTGAGATCCAAGTATGGCATCTGGGGTACTGTGGCTGCTACGTTTACAGGTGTACCTATTCTGCCAGTTTTAAGCTTGATATCGAATTGGTTTTCGCGCCAGCAGAGGCCCGATGTTCCGGCACCATAGTAATTGCCTATATCCTGCCAGATCCAGCCATCGGGGATAGATTGTGTCCCGAAAAGTGAATCATCGCCAATAATACGGCCATTGATCTTTTTGATGCCTGCTTTACGGATGGCATCGGTAAATTGAGCTAATACAACCTGTTCTTTAGTTTCGGGGTAACGCCAGCTGCCGAGGGTTGGATCACCACTGCCGTGAATCACAATATCCCCGTTAAGGATACCTGTAGCATCAATGGTTCCGTTGTAGTTTAGAGACGTGGTGTACTGGTAATCTTTACCTAAAATATTAAAAGCTGTAATAGCCGTAATCGTTTTCAAGGTTGACGCAGTTGCCAAACCCATGTTGGGGTTAGCCGCAAAAACCTGTTCGCCGGTATGGGCATCCAATACGGTTAGTGATATGGATGCATAGCGGCTTTGGCTATCCTGCTGTAAATGGTTAAAGGCGGTTTGCAGTTTTTGCTGCAAACCTTGCGCGTATGTTAAACCCGTTAAAAGGCAAAAGCTAAGCGGTAGTAGTTTCTTCATCTTCCTTAATATAACGCCTGGCCAGGTAATAAATTGGGATACCTGATAATACAATGTATAAACCACCGCGCGAGTATTCTGGTTTGTAAATTAGTAAAACAATGCAAAATGCCAATCCCATTATAATATAAATGGCCGGTAAAATGGGGTAGCCAAATGCTTTGTACGGGCGCTCGGCATCGGGGCGTTTGCTGCGTAAAACAAAGATACCGCCGATAGTAAGCATGTAAAATATTACGGCTACCAGGGATATCATATCCAACAGGTTACCATAACTTCCGCTTAACGAGAGGCCACAGGCTACTATACACTGGATCCATAAACCAAACTCGGGAACAGCAAATTTATTGAGCTTGCCGGTTTGTTTGAAAAAGAGGCCGTCTTTAGCCATGGTGTAATAAACCCTGGCGCCAGACATAATGAGTCCGTTATTGCAACCGAAGGTTGAGATCATGATCATGACGGCGATGATATTGGTGCCCGCGCTTCCGAAGATCTGCTGCGACGCGGTTACAGCTACACGGTCTTTAGCCGCGGTGGCGATCTCGTTCAGTGGTAATACACCGATGTAAACCACATTGGCCATTACATAAATAATGGTTACTATCAATGTTCCAAAAAATAAGCTCAGGCCTATGTTACGTTTTGGGTTGGTCATTTCGCCGGCTATAAAGGTTACGCTGTTCCAGGCATCGCTGCTGAATATAGAACC
>Ga0116227_10005328_pt1 | contig 27172 bp, 20 predicted proteins | sample S1TSphgellanicum_FD_89693 | JGI IMG/M metagenome (GOLD analysis project Ga0116227, IMG submission 89693) | Host-associated microbial communities from peat moss isolated from Minnesota, USA - S1T2_Fb - Sphagnum magellanicum MG | ecosystem: Host-associated > Plants > Peat moss > Unclassified...
AGCTCTCGAGGACAGTTACAACTTTGGTTCAGACCTCGTCTCGATCCGAGTTTGGGGCGAGGAGTTATGAGCGTCCAAAGTCCCAGGAGTCCAAACCGGGGACAATTTCGGGACTCCACTTTGGGAGTCCCGGGAAAAAAAGCCATTTGGATGCAAGTGCGGCAGAGAGCTGCAAAAAATACTATATGGGGGAAGGTGGTGGCTTCCCCCGAGTCCAGGCTGTGGTGAGTCAAGTGAGTCCAAGGTAGCCCACGGCTTGTCCCAACACTAAAAAGGTGAAAAATGAGTTCTAACCAACTTGTTCGTTGGATTTGGATGCAGGACCGTGTAATTGAGTAAGCTTGTCCTTCTTCCTAGTCTATCTCGGAACTTTTAGCACGCCCCTCTCACCCCCTTTAATGCTGGAAGCTAGGAGCATGCCTTGAGTCTAAAAATTCTGCAATTTGAATGACTTAGTCCCAACTTGGGGCTAACTTGGGACTTGGGAACGCGTCATGGGTCGTTATATTGTGATTGCACTCCCAACAACAAAAAAAAATGACAATGACCATGAAGGTTGCCATAAGGACCTTGGCTCTCATTGCAATATGACCTATAAATACATACATTGGATCGTGCATTAAAAAATATAGTAGTTTACATGTCGAAGTTTCATGTTATTGTTCACATTCACAACTTATTATTGTCATTCATTTTTATTTGATTTTATAATTGGTTGACTCACCCTTTCAAATTTTTTTTTTTGATTGATTAATCAATTTTCATATTAAAAAATAATTAAAGGAGGTGCCTAGTGCCCAAATAACAAAGTGTGAACAAAGTTATAGGCTACTTCAAACTTACTAATCTACCTTATGGATGTGTAATGACTTCTTTTTTTATGAAATTTCACCAAATTTGACCCAAAAATCTAAAATTGTTACTCTTAACTTAATGTGGAAAAAAAGTTGGATTATGCAACCTTAAAGCTATTTCTCCAAAGGTAACTATAGCCATTCATAATCCATCTAGTTTTGCAAATATGATAGCCACTTTAACATCAACAAGAAATTTGAATAAAAGATGAATTTGACCTTTTAAAATACTCCATAATGTATAATTGCAATTCCAACCATCTTTATATAGATTAATTAATATTTGACCTTAGGTAAAACCAACAAATATTTTGCAATTGCCATAAATGAAAATGAACAATAATCAAAATTATTGAAAGCCATTGCAATTGGGGCAAACAATCATTAACTAACAAACAATGGTAATAGAAGTAGAAAGTTGGTACAACTCATAGCCCACATTGAAACTAATCGTGTGTTGTTCAAATCTTGTATCATACCACATGCACAACATGAACATGAATTGTTCATGTCAATGAGAGGTGTGGGATTATGGATGAATTAAATCAACTTTTCAATCCACATGAATGAAATTGGTGGTCATTACCATGTAGGATTATTTTTCTAGGATGCATAATATTGATTTATTTGTGATTTCAAATTGATGCAACATTTTATCCATTTCATTGTTCAAAATGAAGAGAATCAAGGATGGATTGGTTGAAAAAAATCATGAATTATGTTAACTACCTCTTGTTAAAAAGGAAGGGCATTAACGTTGATATGAAACAATATGGGTAAAGAAAAAGACATTTCTCCAAGTAAACACTTGAAACTATTATGTGAAGTTATATATGTTCAACACCTTATATAAATAGTTGAGATAATAGCTATCACTGGTTGATGGGTGCAAACACAATAAAACAAATCAACACATACCAACTTTAAGTGATCCTTATGACAATCCTTAAGGTTGGTAATTTGGTATTAGTAGATCGAGATTATTTACAATAGTTAAAACAAGGGGTGTGTCACATTGTGGCCTTGCCATTTACATTATAAAGTATCTTCAGGCAGAAAAATAATTATGGAAACTCAAATATTTGACCATGCAAAAATATAATCTTCAAAAATCCTCTAAAAGAAACCAAAATCCTTCAAGATATTACAATTCTATAAATAATCTAAAGTTTCAACACAAGCCAAAATATCATCTTTCCAAAATCCTTGTATAAAAATAGACCTATTACTTAGGGGCCAAAATCACTTAAGCTACTGTACTCTATAATGAATCTAAACACAATATCCTTGCGTTGGTAGGCAAGGCCAACAAAGCATTGGATATTTATTTTTTAATTAATAAACTTACATATTCATTATATTCATTTCAAGTTAGTCCAAATGTTATAATTATATATTAAAATGTTGCAATATAAATACAATGTCACATATTGATTTTGTTATTAAGTTTTGGTGAGGTAGCATATGGTCCGTGCACATCTAAATATTCAATTCTTCTCATGTTGCTAGGCAAAATGTATGCCTCATTTTTTAAAAATTTAAGGTTCTTTAACCAAAAGTTAAAAGCACAAAAAACTAGATGAAGGTAGATCAACCCTTTCTATATGGCTTGATTGTCACCTACAATTTTTGGTAATGACTTGCCTTCCTTTTACACCTTTAGATGTAGCCTTTATTTTGACAACATGTTTCCTTCAAATACCATCAAGCAACCATAGAAGGTCAATTTGTCTTTTTGAAATGGTGCCCTTAAGGAGTGCTTATAGTGTTGGTAAAACAAATCAATTGTTTCAATTTTAATTCGAAGTAACCCATGCAAAACCTACAACAAGGTTCATAATCAACCTGGAACCATAACCACTTGAGCACCAACATTTACAATTGGAAAATCAAACCCCAATTATAATATGTTCTTAAAGTGGAACTAGAACCATAATCCAATTCAAGAATGGGATGGAATTTGGAATTTGATCATTCTTAACCCAAAAAAAAAGGGTTTTGGGTTTATTCCAAGGTTTAAGGTTTATCGTTTTTTTTTTTTTTTTGTGGGTGTTTTTCTTTCAGTGTTCTTGTTCTTCATGTTGTTTTTATATAGATTTGTGACCACTAAAAGGCTTCTGATTTTTATTGTTTAAGGTGATGAGTGAGTGAACATACTCCATTGGTTACAATTTATTAATGTACCATCTTGTGAGCAACTTTAATTGCATGGAGCTACTGGTTCAAATTTTGTTTGGCAACACAATGTTCTAGTTGTATATGGTGACAACTTACAAGCATCCTAGGTGCATTATTTTACTTCTTGCACATGGGAGATCCTTCTAGTGTGTTCAATTGGTGGTTATGTGATTTTTAAGATTTATGGGAAGGATGGTTAATGTCTTGTGGTTCCAAGGAGGAAAGTGAGTATTGATAGTAGGAGGTTCTATAATTTGCTGATGAAATAAATAAATAAAATTTTGTGAATGTGAAGGGTAACATGCAAAAGTTATGTTAGGGAGAAAGTTTTTTCATGTTGTTTCTAATTGGGTGGTAGCAGATCATACAATTGGACTTACTAATAAAAAAAATGTCATGGGGTTTTGAACAAATAGATTTCTAGCAATGTGATTATAACTTACTAGGGTTTGGAACAAATAGATCTCTAGCAATGTGATTATAACTTACTATAATGAACATGAGGGTGGAGGCAGAGTTTACACATGTGTGGGTAATTTTTTTTTAATGTTTTTTTTTAGTGTTTGTGGTGGTGAGATTGGGTTGACAGTTTATAAATCACATTCCATGTGTTCACAATGTGTCCAAGTTTTGTTAATTTTTTGAAATGTTTTTGTGAATGTAGGTGCCTTAAAATAAGGTTAGGTTGAGCCCACAAGTTCAATGTCCTTGTTTAGGGATAGGGTTTGGTTGCCCCATATTTAAGACTAAGGTTTATTATGGAGGTGACACATGATTTTGTAATTGAAAATATGACCAATAAGAAGTGCCAATGGGGTTACCAAGCAAAAGGTGTAGTTTAGACCACCCACATCATCATTTAAAATGGATTCTTCAATTTTTGATAATGATACAAATTTGATCCAATCCATCACATCATTGTTGTGGGACATGGAGAAGGGTCAAAACACGTAACTAAGAGCCAAAAAGGTCATTAGATGTTAGACATAATCAGTCGAAATCAAACATTTATTTTTTTATTACCATTTAAATCCATCGTAATCATGGCAAATTAGTCTTTTTCCCCTCATATGAATGTCAAGGAACTTATAATTAAAAATCCTTTGATCCAATTTTAAATTTTAGTTTTAAGTTAAGATGTTTGAAAATGTACACCTACTACGTCAGATGGAATCAATTTTGCAAAAGGACTCATATAATAAAAGAATTTTCATTGAAAAATATATGGATGATAAAAACATATTAGCCACATTCAAAAAACATTCATACTTTTTAAAATGTGGAATTTTAAAACTTAAAAATTCAAAGAATGTTTCAAAATTGTTTCAGAATTTCAAAGCTTCAAAAGTTTTTTACCACATATAAATGGGTTATAATGTACATGATGTATGAAAAAAAAGGTTATATCTTAGAATATAATAAAACTAAAAAAATGTGAAATTTAATTTTTGGCGATGACTAAAATTTTGATCATTTTTCAAGATGAAACATTGAATCTGTAAGGAATCTACACACTTTTCACATGTATTCAATAATGAATAACAAAAAAAAAGTGATGCATTGCGGAACATTTAAATATTTTTTACAAGTTACAAAAAAATTCGTTCAAAAATTCATTTTCATGTAAATTTTGTTTTTGGGAAAAAATACTTGCAATCCTTTTCCAAAGTAATCCTTTTAGCTCCTGATTACAAGTTTTGACCTAGGACATTTGTGAAACACCAAAAGGTCATGTTGGTATTTGAGAATTATTGGCACCATCAAACTATATGATTTCATATATGAATTTGATAGTTGTTGTGATATGTAATAAATGCACAATCCCCAAATATTCACACCTTTCATGGCATGAAAAATTTTGTTCCAACATTTAAAAGGGTTGCATATGGACGATTACCATGAGTTTATGTGTGCCCATGAGGTTGAGATCAAGGAATGGTGACTATATTGGTTGCCCAATTGTGTTTCCATTGCTAGAAGGACTAACCCCATGTGATATGTTGATAACTCCCAAAAGCAATTTGGTTAATTCCCAATAATCCAATAAGGTTTTTTTCACCTCATTAAACATGTAAGGTTGCTTTAAAATTGGATTATTGTCCTCCATAATCCATCAATTGAACCTAATTCTAAAAGATTGTATGAAGCACCTACATGAGGTGTTTGAGAGGTTTAGCAAACATGACCTTAAGCTTCATCTAAACAAGTGTTGATTCTTCCACACTTAGGTGGATAACCTAAGGCATGTCATTTATCTAGGTGGGTTAGGGGTTCAAAAGGCCAAGGTTGAATCCATTTCATAGGTTCCCCAATCATCAAATGTTAGTCGGTTATGAACATTTTTGGGCTTCTGTAACTATTATTGGCATTTTTCAAATTAAGGATTTAAGAACGTCGCCAAACCTTTTATTCAATTCATAAGGATCAACCTAGAATACATCTCAAATGAAACATAAAAGTAAACATTTTAAAAATTGAAAACATGACTCACTTTTGTGACCATTTTATAATGACCCATTTGGGGGCAACATTTTTGATTGCATAAGGTTAACAATGGTATGTAATTACCCAACTTGACAATGATGGCCAAAAGTTTATGGTGGCTTATGTTAGTTTGTTCAACAACAAGACAAAAGCAAAATATAGTTTGTATGAAGGGGAATGTTTTACTATTGTTTGGATTGTTTTATCATTTTGATGTTATTTTTATGGTAGTTCCGTTCACACTAATTACAAAACGCCAGCCACTTAAGGTTTTGATGGAATCAAATTGTCTCACAAGAAAGTTTATTAGGTGGGCCCTTATCATCCAAGAATATAACTTTAACATAATTCATTAGGTTGGTAGGGTTAATTAGGATGCTGATAGATTAAATCAAAACCCAAATTCCAATGAGGAGGATACCATAAAGGTTCATTGGCATGTTGACATTAATTTGGAGGTTATAACAAAATAACATGCCTTTATATACCTATGTACCTTTTGGGGGTGTTCTGGGGATGGACTTATATTAATATGGGTAACATGGAATTTCAACATGTGGACATTGAACTGGAGGGTGATGGTGCCTTAGACATGTATGAGGATGCATTTGTTATTACATATTTACAAACATGTGAAGTTCTAATTAAATTGACACCCAAGGAAAGTGACCAAGTTGTGCATAGGGTTAAGTGGTTCAAGTGGAAATGCAATTCCTTCTTACAAATGTTGATGGATGCATGAATGTGGGTTGTGCCTTGCCCAAAACAATGTGAAGGCGTTGTTAGAAAAATTGGGTCATTTTGGGGTTCAACAAACCTATAGTTTATTTTAGGCATAATATTGGTGGCAGGGGATGCAATTGTAGGTTCAATAGTTTGTTTATCAATGTGTGGTGCGTGATCAAGTGCAAGCGTCATGTAATGCGCCTACATTTCATCTACTACCATTCCTTGTCATGGGGTTTGATTATTGGTGGAGTTTGGATTTTGTCAACCCAACAAATTTGACAAATTACACAATATTAGTTATGTTGCACTTTAGCCACATAACTAAATTGTTGAACACATAAATACATTGTGTTATGTCACTTTCCATGGATGTGTTCATTGGCCCCAAGTTTTTATATTCGAGCTAGGTGATTTTACACTTGCAGTAAACAACACCAATTATGATGAATGTGACTACATGGGTGTTGTTTTACATGTGCAAAAGGTTCTACCATCTTAAATGTCTTTGTTGGAAGGTTGAGATGGTTAAACATGGAAGGACCATGTGCATAATTGGAATCAATTCAGTCATTTTCCCAATGCGAATGGCTGAATTGATTCATCTTTAGTAATGATCCTTATCAACCTACGATGTATGTTGTGTGGGCAATCTTTAAAGGCCACCACTATGTTGACTTGTGATCAATATTCTTGAAGGTGGCATATGGGATGTCTTGTGCCACCATCTTAAAGGTATTGGTCAAAAAATGGTTTTGTCCTAGACACACCAAATATATATATATATATGTTCTTATGATTGTGTAGTAAGATTATCCTAAGTTTTTCCTTCATGATGATTCACACTTGGCTAAATATTTGGGGGGATTATAACTAGGTGATTAACAATGGGCTAACATTTGGATTTGATCGACTAGTCCTCTCACCTTAGAATAGGTGTTTATTGATTGTGGATTTCACAACAAGTGTTTCCTACATTATTATTCGGTTCTAGTGAACCTTAACCCCAAATAAGATGGTGTTTTAAATATGATGTGCCAATCAAGGTGTTTTTATGTTATTTTGTTTGGTGTGTGGACAATGATAGGTGTAGGTGTTGATTTGGTAGCACACAACAACTATTAGGAATGTTAGTTTAATTATTAAGTTGAATCGTAATTAGGATAATGATAAGTTGGGTTAGTGTTGTCAATTGTGTTTTAATTTGGAGCTAATTCATGTGTGAATGAGGTTTAAACTATTTAATGTTTGCATATATAATCCCGAGTTGTGGTTTAATCTCAAATCACCAAAATTCTAAAACACATTGTGTTTTTTGTTTTACAATTTTTATGTGTTATGTCACTTTTCTTTTGCCCTTGGTTTTGTGTGTTGTGATTTTTCGTTTAATGTTTTGAGTTTGGATTCCTATTTGTTGTAGGTGAATCTTATTTTTGTTTAGGAATGATGCTTAGTTTGGGTGTTTTAATATTATTTTGTGTTGTGCATGGACAACGATAGGTTTAGGTGCCAATACGATAGTGAACGACAAGTTATTAGTCTATAACCAATTTTTTATTGACAAATTGAAAATTATGTTATTCACCACAAGCATTTAAACACAACACACCTTGCAAAAATTACCATTGTGACTCTAAAAGGGAACCATCTTAGGTTGCATTTACTTGGAGAAACCCCATTTAAGCCATTAAAGGATGACCTAGACTTGAATAATATGTGCACAAAATTATAGTTAAATGTTAGGTGAATCCCCTCAATAGGATTATGATTTTAAATGTCTTGTAGAGGCTAAGGTGAAGTATGGAACTATTACCTTGCAACACTCTAGGGTGACAATAGAATGTTCCATACACAATATTGAAGATCATGGTGCCAAAAGTTATCCAAAATATGGCAATGTTTAGCCTAAGTATTGGAAGTGTGACAAAGTTCATAAGATAGAAGAATGTGGTATCAAATGTACCCAATGTGGTGCATACGGACATACTAAAAATCATTCTTATTTAAAACCAACAATAAAAGAAATAAACTCTACTTCAACAACCAACTATTTAAAACTACAATGGCCTTAATGTCACATCTTTGGAGTTGGCAAGGTACTTAGTAAAAGACTGCCCACTATTAGAGAAAAGGTTTTGGTAGACAAGGTTGCATAGTTTGAATAACATCCTTGAAAGATTGTTGAAAGAATCGAAGGCTTAAATAATCCAAATTTTTATCACATTTCATGAAGGACGATGTTTATTATAATACTTAGGGAATCAAAGTTTTTTCATTACAAAAAAGAAACCATGTCTTTTTTGCAAGTACTATTGTGACTAGACTAATTGTATAGTCAAGGTTAATCATGTCCATTTTGACTAAAACGACCAATTATATCTGTTTTGACTACAATCAAAAGGTAGGTGTGTTTGTTATGACTAACTAAAATTAAGTATATAATCAAATCAAACAGAATGTTATACATGTGGTAAATTTATCACTTATGTGAATTCCAAACCTTAACTAGCATGATAGAAATAAGTCATTCATACAAATGACTATAATATTATGTTGTGATGTCACATATGTAGCTAGGTACCCACATGAGGTGGTACCAACCTACCTATCTTTATATTACCTACACCTATGTTGCTATGTAAGTATTTATATATGTAGGTACCTACTTATTCAAGGCACTTACCAAATATATAAGTAGGGATGTAGGTTGGTTGGTACCTATCCACTTGGTCCTACCAAATCAAATTTTAATTACACTATGTAGGTACTTAAATACCTATTTATTTGGCACCAATGAATCAAATTTTAATTTCATAATAATTATCACATTATTATGCAATTCAAAATAGACACATGTGTGTTCATATTTTTTGCATTGAGCATATTTGTGACCACACAAATTGGTGGTTGGATGGTTAAGGCCTTGGAATGTGGGTAACAAGGTGAAGGTTCAAACTTCACTTTGGACATCTTATGATCATGACTAAAAAAAATATCATGATGACATGGTAATAAAAAATAAAAAATAAAAACTTGTGAAAGGTTGGGTAAGCAAGCCATGTGGTCAAATTGTTGGTTTCCACATATCCTAATTAATATTGACAAATTAATTATAACTAATTATATTTTTAAATATTTTAAAAAGTTAGTAGTGCCATGTTAGTTAGCATACAATTCATTTAAGTCATGTGGGACAAATATTCAATATTCATATTAATTTTAAAAAAAATCTTAATAGACACAACATGTGGCATTATACATGTGATCTAACACAATAGTCACTTCAATCAAGTTGGACATGCTAGTGTGTCAGTTAGATTTCAATAAATTGTTGTTTGAAACCATTTATCCATTTTGATTGAAGCAAAATTTGTCCATTGTCTATTGTGACTAAAAATTCCATTATAAAAGCTAGCATAAAGATATGTTTTGTTGTAATGCACAAAGGTTTGGTGAAAGTTGCATATAGATGCAAGAATAAGCTAAAATCGAACAAAGGTGAATGTTGTCCACGTAGCCATGAAGATGGAACCTAAGGTGAACCTCATTGTTTAGGAAATGATAAAAGATTGTTATTATTTTCTTTCATGTTGGTGTTCTTCACATTGGTAAGTTCATTTTCATGGAAGCCTTACTGCAAGAAGATGAAGATGTCATTACTAAGCAAGTGGGCTTTTGGAATTCGAAAATGATAATATGAAATTTAGATACATGTTTATTATTGGGATTAGTTTTTTTCTAGTTTTGATTTTGTTTAGTTTAAGTTGTCATTTTCATTACTAATTTTTTTTTGTCATAGATGTTGAAATGATGTCTAGAGTTTTCTTATTAGAACAATGGTTATCATTTTATGATATGCACAATAGATGTATGAAACTAGTTGAATAATTGCTAGATTTATGGGGATATTGGAATGATGATGTTTAGGAAAATGTCAGTTTTCTTGTTTCTTATGTCACATTGTGTTGAGTTGAAAGGTAGTTATGTGTGTGTCGGGGATGTTGGGAATGCTAAGGCTTTGGGTTTTTGCAATTGCCATGGTATTGGAAGGTGTTGAGAGTAGAATTCAAGGGTGGCATAATAAACAAGTGAATGAAATCAAATGGCATGACAAAACTAACGTTCTAATCCATTAAGTACCAATTACCAATATAGTTTAGAAATAGTTTGTATTTGTTTGTTCATGTCAAAATGTTGTAATAAATTGACTTTGTGTGTAATGGTTATGGATGCAGTATTTTTGGTGTTTTGTGAATCATTTGCAAGCTACTTTTAGATTTATTTGTACTCAATTTTTTTAAATAAAAATTGCCATGAATTTGGAACATATGTAGATTAATTCAAATTAGTTGGAACCTAATTACTACCTGGGAACAAGCCAAACATAAACCATAAAAAATATATATTAAAATTATTTATTTATTATTGAAATAAATTTTTTAATAAAAAAACTTGGATCTAAACTGGTCTAACATTTTTGAACTTGGATTTGAACTAGGTCCCAATTTTTTTTAAGGAATATTTTTTTTTCCAAAACCAAGTTTGGAGGGGGGATATTGTGAAAATGCAACATTAATTCCTTCTTTTGACATAAATTCCCTTTCTTCATTAAAATTTTTGCCTAATTTTGCCTTATTTTTGGGGAGCACATTGTGTCACAAAGGTTCTGTCTACTTACTACCCTTTAAATCGTCCTCTGTAAATGCAGTCATTTTTGTAGGGTTTAGGGTTTAGAAGACCATCTTACCATATGCAAATATACAGGTCTAAAGTCCAAACCCATTTTCATGATACCTATTTGAAGGCTATACTTCATCCAAAGTACAATCTGTATGCCATTTTTGTGCTGCCCATGGACCGGCTCTTTATAACCCCATTCGAGCAGGTACCTCCTCAAAGGAAGAGGTTTCTTATCTCTGTTGAATAACTATGATTAGGTTACACCGAGTTGTGAAACCTTACCACATGGGCTGATTATCAATACATCTCAAACGAGTTTTGAAAACTTGTATACCATAGTAGCTTGGCAACTTTGACACATGTTTGTCGAATAATTAAATAATTAATTATGAAAATTTCATTTTGACAAATAGAATATAATCTTCATGATTCAATAATTTTCCTTCATAAAATTTTTTTTCCTTTGATTTTTTTCTTTTTTTTGGGGGCAAAAATTTCAACATTCTGAAAATAATATAATTAGTGTTGAAGCTGCCAAAGGTACTATTGGTATGAATTTTATGTTTGGAGGAATGGGAGTTAACCCTACTACAGGAGTGGCCTTTCCTGAGACAAAATACTTTATGATGTCACAGTGTATTTTGCTTGATTTTGTAGTTTCAAAAAAAAAATTGACTCAAAAAAATTAAAATTTCAAATTAGATAGATTGACAAAATTGCATGTACTACTAGATTCATTTGCACATTGTGTGTCCTTTGATGCTCCATTGTTAATAATCCACAACGTCTTGGCCACATGACAATTGCATTGTGTTCTTTTGTGCATTGAAAAAGCTTACTCTAAAAAGCTTACTCTACTACATACACCACACCACCACTAAGCTACTACTTATTATTACATCAGGGAGATATAGACAATTGATGTAAATAGGTAGGGTGTTCTTATGAAGGGCTATTAGTCCAGGCCAAAAACAGTGACAACCAATATTAGGAATATAATTTCCATGCAACCAATGAAAAGTCACGTCATGGAGTGAAGGGGCCTCCCCATTTGGCCATCCTACAACAAAATGGGGACATTTTATGGAGTTGTTTTAAAAAAATTGTGTGTGGCTGTGGCCATCACTAAAGGTGAGTTCACACTTGGTGTTAGAGATGCTAGTGAATTGAGTCCCTTAACATCATGTTAATCATTTAGGTTTTAAACCCTAGATAGTAGTGGGGGCTATCTTATGCCTATTGTTTAAGAAAAGGGATCTTGTTAAGGATATTAATATAAGCACAATATCCTTTGTACTCCTTACTAGTAGGTGTAAGATCCCTCCTTCTTGGGAGGGATATTCATGGATATAAAAGAAATGCACTCATCTGAAATACACTAGGAAATAAGTTATGTATGAGTGTATTTCGAGCATTTAGAGATAACTTAATTCCTAGTGTATTTGGAGGAACCTTATATCCCTTAATATCCATCCTATAAATGAACATGGATTTAACACCTACTATCTAGGAATGAAAATGACTTACACTTGTAATTAGGTGTAAGATCCAATTACCCACTCCTATGATATTCTAATCTAACATTTTTAGGGTTACGAAAACACTTGCCTCATACTTTACAATGGGTAAGGGCAAGGTGGTGGGGGTGGGGGGCATTAAAAGCTCAATTGTCGCAACCCCACTTTGAGGGAAGTGTGAGGTCGCCACTCACACTCTTGAAAATGAGACTTGGGAGTCTTCCGAGACTCACGAAAATTCAGAGCGCAAATGTAGGGGTCAAAACACCTTGTATTGATGTGTTCTTTATATCGTTAGACGTCTTGAAGTGTAGATGTCCAAAATGGCTTCACATGAGCCATTTGGACATCTCTAGCATAAGTTATGGTTGAAAGAAAAGCCGGGAGTCAAACTGGTAGTTTGACTGTCGACCACTAAAAGTCGGGAATCGACCTGATTCCAGTGCGTGCAGGTCAAGTGTGACAAACCGTTGGAAAGTTCTCAAGGAGAGCTACAACTTTGGTTCAGACCTCGTCCCGATCCGAGCTTGGGGCGAGAAGTTATGAACGCCCAAAATCTCGGGAGTCCAAACCGGGATAGTTTTGGGACTTCACTTTGGGAGTCCTGGGAAAAATAACCATTTGGATGCAAGTGCGGCGGAGAGCTGTAGAGAATAGTATATGGGGGAAGGTGGTGGCTTCCCCCGAGTTTGGGCCGTGGTGAATCAAGTGAGTTTGAGGTCGCCCGTGGCTTGTCCCAACACTGAAAGTGTGTAGAATGAGTTCTAACCAACTTGTTGGTTGGATTTGGATGCAGGACCGAATAACTAAGTAAGCTTGTCCCTCTTCCTAGTCTAATCCCGGAGCTTTCAACATGCCCCTCTCACCCCCTTTAGTGTTGGAAGCTAGGAGCGTGTCCCGAGTCCTCCATACTTCCGCAACTTGAGTGACTTAGCCCCAACTTGGGACTAACTAGGGACTTGGGAGCGCGTCATTAGTCCTAGGCTTGTCATTTTGGGAAGTTACCCACACGGGGCTTAATTTTAGACTAAAAAAGTTTTACTTAAAATAGGGTTAAGAATTCTAAAATGTTTCAACTTAAGTAACCCATTAGGTAAAAAGTAGGTTCTATATGTAGGTAGATAGGTAAAAAAAAAGGTGACTGTTAAATAAATAGGTGTTAAAGGGTGAAATTATGACTTTTGATCATTATGGTTTCTTAGGAGATAAGATCGAGGGGGCAAGGTCAATGCTTTATTACTCACCATAAATAAACTACCCTCATTAGCTTACTTTACTATAACTACTCAAATAGTAAGTAAAAAATCATACAAATAGTAAAGGAGGAAGGTAAAGGTCTGTTGTTTAAATATAGACCTACCCTATTATAAGTAGTTTAATCCAAGGAGGCAATGGAAGAAAGTAGAGAAGGAAAACATGAAAAAGAATAAAATATGATAACTTAACTACTTTCCAAGGTTTCACAATACCTTCAACTCCCCCTGATGTTGCTTTATTGGGGTATGCAAACTTTATACATCCACTATTCCATCTCCATGCCTATAGGCCCTGAAGTGGCTTTGCTTACCGCTTGTAGTTGTTCAAAAAACTTCTTCCATTGCTATTTACCATCTATAATTGTTTTATTCTCTCATAGCTAGTGCTTACTACATGTAGTAGAACCTTTCAACCTACAAGTGGCTACCTACTAGTTTTCTCATTTTGATTTCTACCCTTGATATGGGTTGCTACCTTCATGTGACAACCAACTACTTACCTTTCCAGAGGCTATTAAATGGTATGCCTATTGCTCTCTCTATTCTAAAAACAATGTAGATTACCATTTCAAGGGAATAGACTTAATTGTACATTCTCCAACTGACCTACCTTTCACACTTATTAGTAGAATAAAAGACACAACATAAGAGATTCAAGTCCTTCAACCATCTTCCATTAAATCACACACATTGTACATACACATTCTTCCATTTTTCACACATTTTACAAAAGTATCAAATGCCATAGAAATCCCCTAACACTTTATTTAATCCTCCTTCTCCACAAACCACACAAAGCCCACATTAACCCCTAAAAAATAAGGCCCTTATCTTAATTCCTTATTAGAAATCTCTTAAATGATTGGGTGGATTACCCTCCAACCATTTACTAACTCGAGTTACTTAATCCCACTAGCTTCACCCCTTGAATAAGGGATGATAAGTCTACCATTAGTATTAGTTATTAAGAGGCCTATATAACTAACTAGTCTATAGATTTTTACATGTTAACAATAAGCATGGTTTATAGTATATACATAGGTAAGGGCTATTTTTACTACCTACCTACTAACAACCCACACCAAGTTTGTGGGTTGTTTATTAGTATGTAGTAAAAGAAACAATTGAACTAACCACCATGGTAATTGGTTAAGGAACTATAACCCAATAGAAAATTGTTGTGTGATTAGTTCCCATTAATCCTTCGTGGTGTGCTAGTGGATGTTGTTGGTTTCATTATGGTAGCTAGCCACCCATTGCCCATTATGTAATGGTCAATCCAATGATGATACCCAAGGATCCCTAGACATTGCTTTGCAAATCACAAGTAGCCAAATGAATAATTGTATAATGTTATGGGCAAAAACATTGCTAACAAATCCAAAGAAGGTGATGGAGTTTTAACTATTTATGTGACTATAATTTATAAACAACTAACCTTGTTTTTTTGGACATATTGTACTAGTACCATGGCAAGTTCAATATGGAAGTGTCGAATAATAATTTTATTTTGAAATTTCCATTATGAAAAATAAAATATTCTAAAAATATGCTAAAAGACTTTTTATTTTCCTTCACAATTTTTTTTAATTCCTAAAAATGTTGACATTTTCTGAAATTAATATAATTAGTGTCAAAGTTGCCAAATTTCCTTCCAGAATGTGACTTATAACGACCATAGAGGCTAGACTCCATCCTATTGTTTCAAGGCCATACAACCAATTTTGGTGTCTTATTTTTCAAGTAGGGTTTAGGGTTTTTAAACCCTACTTCTTTTAGACTTTTTCCAAGTTGGGACAAATTGGTCCATTTGCCAATTCTATGTTTAGGTTTTCCAATTCCACTTGTGATGGGTATTGATAGTGGGGAACATTGTAATTAAGGGCATCCACAATGGGGCAGACTTGCTAGGGTTTGGAACAAGCCCTGGTAGTGCCCCTTTCCACCTAACAAAACAACACTTGCCTTACTAAACTTGATGTGTTCTCGGTTGGAACTTGACCTCTCATGTTTGTACCATAATAAGAAACTTGATTTGGTGTCTTATTTCAAATATGGTTTAATGTTCTTTGCTTCCATAGGACCCATAATCAACTATTGGTTGCACTTTTGTTTCCATCATTCCACTTGTGATGCAAATTCATGGTGGGAAACATTGTAATTATGTGAATTGATAGTGGGAAACACCAATTATGCTTTTTATTTTTCATACCCTATACGCATTCAAAAAAAATCATGCCCCATTTTCCATGTTCTTCAAGCAAATTCACATAATTAATTCAAATATTTATTCTTTTAGCCTACCTCCATTCTTCACCCCCTATACCTATCCAAAAAAATTCATGCCCTAGTTTACAAGTTCTTCAAGCAATTTCACTTAATTAATTCGAAAGCTTATCCATTCAACACACCCTATATGTGCCTAGGAGTTCTTGTAATGATTCTATTCCAAGTTTGGAATAAAATTAACAAATAAAGATTGCATGTGTCTTGTAACATAGGGATATCCTTGCCATGCTTTGAGAACATGCAAGAAAACTTTAGACAAATGAGAAGGGGATAAAAAAAGTGGATGCAAAATGATAAGGCATAATAAATCTCACTTTCAATCCTTATTTTGAAAATTCTCAACTTTCAAACTATTAAAAAGAACAATACAACTCCTTCCCTCTCTTCGACCTTGCTTATTTTGTCATTGGTGAAAGAGAAAGATGCAACCTCATGTTATGTGATAAGGAGCACCTACAAACTTATTAGTAAGAAAGTGGATGATGACATTGTGATCATCATTGTGTAAGGAATAACAATGAATGATTATGCACCTTTCATGATCATTATGAAGATCCATACATATGATTATGGAGAAGATGCCAAATGTTTTAGATCTCATATTTAAAGTATCATGATTTTAAAAAAAAATTTGCATGAAGATTGAATGTCAAAAGTTTCTCCAAAGAAAGAAAATAAAATCCATTTGTTTATTAAGAAATGATGTGAGTGCCTTAATTTTAACTAGTAAAGGAATACCAATTACCAAGGGAATGCCAACTTCAAAGATATACCACCTTCCTACCTACCTATAAGGAAATATACAAAGCCCAATGGTCAATAACAACCTAAGCTTAACTATCCCACAAGAATGGTTAAAATAGCTAAACATTTTTTATAATTCACACTATATGAAACTTCTAATTTGCCAAATATTTTCTTCTAAATGGAATGTTTGGTTGCAACTTGCAAACTCAATAAAATCTTTACAACGAACCATGTTAACAACAATTGTCTTGTGCCAAACACTCCTCCATATCCATTTGTGGAATTGGGGTTACTCACCATGTTAGGTATTCATTATGGATTTTTTTTTTGCAATAATTTGTTGTTGGATTCTATTTCATATGAACTAGGTTTTGACTTTTTCACATCTAGGGAATTTGCCTCCAAAGACTGGCATCAAAGTCTCATATTAGATGTTATAAATTTTATAAAAAACAAAAACCACAAGACATCATTTGATTTGATGTCAAAGCTTGTGCTTCCATTTTGTGTGTTGGGCTTAAATTTTTACATTGCAACACCAAATATCTAAAAGCATGTGAAAACCATCAATAAATTGCATTACCTCCCAAAGTTCCATAATAAAAGAGGAGTGTAAGACATCCTCACACTTATAATCCTTCCTTGAATTCATGTTTATCAAAAAAATAATTTATTTTCTACCTCTTCTTTGTCAATTTCACTCTCTTTGTTGACATCCCAACAAATGTATTTTCAAGTATAATACAAACTTGGTAACCCTATTGTAATTTTCTTTTTCCTTATACACAAAGGGGTGGGAAAAAAAATAAAATCTTAAAATAAGACATGGCTAAGGGGAAAAAAACAATTAATTGGGGAGGGGGGGTAGATTTGCCAAAAAAATGATTATGGAAACTTCCCAAATTTTTAAAATTTTGGTTCAATTTAAGATTGGGTTTAGTTTTCTTTACATTTCACCCAATTAGAATTTTAAAAATTGTAGCATTATTTTTTTGCAAATATTGCACAACACACAATATAAAGATTATGTATTAATTGAGTTATATTGTATACCCAATTAAAATAAATAATTTACCTAAAAAAAAGGCTTGATTGTTGTTTTGTTAAAAACTTGTATTCATATGTAGCTAAAGAACTTAAGTCTATTTGAAAAGGATAGTTGCTCAATCTAAATTTGGGTTTCAAGTTCAACAAGAAGCCAATAACATGGTCCAAATTCAAAAAAAAAAGAATCAACAAAATTTTGAACCTTCAATCCAAATACCCTTAAACCTAACCAAAAATCAATTGAAAATTTCATTTGGAGAACCTATTGAATATTTTCAATTTCCTAACATTGCTTTATACATAGACAAAAAGACTACATTTACATCTTGTGAAAGAAAAGGGTCACCCCAAACTACTTGGGAATGTAACTTTTCAAAATTAAAAAAAAAGAAAAGATCATTTTTGGTTTACATATTGAATGTTGAGTGTTTAAGTCATTCCTTCCTTGCATAGGAACAAATTGGGCAATGACATTACCACATTATAACAATTGGAAAGTGCATACTTTCCAAAGAATTAACAATTGGATACCCCCATTTTAAAGCCATGTTTTTGAGAGGAGATTTTTGCACAAAAGGCATCAAGGGAATTTTGTAATGTATTTGGAGATCACTTCATATCCATGAGTATCCAAACTAGAAAATAAATGGGATATTACATATGCTCTTTGATTTTGAAGGATATTTTATATCCTTCGCATTTTACAAAAAAAAAAGTATGAATCCTCCCCCTCATACACCTCATGATTTAGTATTTACATATGTTATGTTCATGATAACCTTCATCTTGTGATTTATGATAAGACATGTTGCCCATATAAGGGGACATGCCCAAAATGTGGGGTTGGATTTAACTATTGTTTCAACTTAGGCCCCTTATTTTGAGACCGCCCATGCCCTTGAACTTTACCTTGCACAAAATGTTAACATGCTTGGTTTAGGATATGTGTAACATAGACACATTTTTCCACAATGCATTTTCAATCATGTTCAAGAAAACTTGCAAAAGTAGAAGTAACTTGAAAATGTGTCTCATTGTCATATTAGCTTATAATTTGTTTTTAGAAGAACTAAGAGTTTAGAGGAAAGACTCATTATTGGTTTTTGTGTTAGTAGGGAAGTAGCATTTGTTCACTAGTTTTAAGTAATTTTAATGTGAGATTAGTTTCATCACTTTCACTTCGCATAGATTCACCTATCATTGGTGTTTATATTTTCATTATTATATTGATAAAAAGAGACTATGCAAAGATTAAATAATATAGTATTAGAAGTAATGTTAACATATAACATGTGGAATGCCCATAAAGTAAATAAGTGATATGTAAAATAAAGTCTGTCACTAAAGATTTAGTCCATACCTTTGGTTATTTATTGCATTTGGATATGTTGAAGATTAAGCCATGTCTTTTAGGATTGAGTTTTGAGGTGTTCAACTTTGGTTCCTTAATGTTTTAATCATGACATGATATATCATTGTGTTATGATATGAAATTCTTTGAGCTTTCAAGGTTAGATTGTCATTGACGATTAAATCTACATATTAACAAATTTATCACAATGTATCCAATTATTTGTACATATGGATGTGATAGTGTACAAAAAACGGCCTTTATGGAAGTCTCAATATCATAAATTTTATTTTATAAGCATTAACGTGATGTGGAGATGAGGACACCTTTGAATATCATGTTTCTAGCTTTGATTTTTATTCATATTATAAGTAAATGTTATGTGACATAAATGATCTAATGTTTTTTTCATCTTTACTTTCTTTGAAATTTCAATATTATTTTAATTAAGTAGGTAGATTTCAATAGTAGATGCCTTCCCTCTATGCACAACTATCGCTTACTATAGTTAGGGATCATGGTTTATATAAAACTCTTAACCCTTAAAAGATTAATAGGCAAACTTTTTTTTGGTTTTGGTATTAGAATGCAAACCCTAAAATGAATTTTTTTATTTCTCACCAAAAAATGAGCATGTGAACTTTGGGATGGGACCGAGACAATTAAATTAAAAGTGAAATCAATCTACACAAAATAAGAAAAGCATTTGACATACCTTTAAGTTTGTACCCTTAGGTTTGTCAAATGTTATTGAATGTAAAAAAAAAAGTCATTCTTGGTTTTGCAATGGAAAACCTAGGGCACATTCCCTTTGTTCCTTCAAAGGAAGAAGGTGTAAAATTTTTTGAATGGGATTATAACAAATTCACAAGTATAAATTCAAGGTGAAGTTCAAATGCACAAATCATCAAAAAAAAAAAAAACATTAGTGCAAATTGGAATTGAAATGGTGCATGAATGACCCACGATCAACTTAATTGACAAGATATTACAATTAAGTAATATCTTGTCAATTAAGTTGATATTAGGGTTGATATTACAATTATAAATTAGCAATTTAACTCTTAACCATTTTTAAACTCATAATTTAAACTTTTAAACCTTCAATTGAAAGCTTTTTTTGCATGAATTTGTGAACTTGCAAAGTTGCAAGACTCATAATTCGATAGAATCGAAAACTTTTGAAATTATTGTTTATGAGTTTGGGATTAGGGTTTTCTATTTTCAATTTTTGTGATGTAGCCACGGTGGGTGGGTGGCTATCATCTTGAAAGTGATTTAGCCAAATTTGGTCACATGTATTAATAATATGGCTATCATCTTGAAAGTGATTTAGCCAAATTTGACCACATGTACCAATATGGAAGTTGGAAAAAATCAAAATCTTTCTATATTTTTGGCTACCTACTAGAACTAATAATAAAAATCTGGCGATTGGTAGAATTTTTTTTTATTTTATTTTTTCAAAATCTGGCTAGCTTGTATGACTTCATGCATGCTTTGTATAAAAAGTAGGTAATAAAATTCCCCCCCTTTATGTTCGGTAATTCTCTATGAGCCTTATGTCCGGCCTACCGAATCTCTCGGGCCCCAAGAATCCGTTATCGTGTTTCTTGTGTTGTGAATTTTTTGCACTGTGGTGACACAAGAAAAGTGTGACCCCAAAAAAAAATAATAAAAAAAAAATGTTGTGCAACTTGTACTTCTTGGGGAAAGAGTGGGCCTCAAGTCGCCATATTTTCAAGAAAAAAAAAAAAGCCTGAATTTCGCCATCTTTAGACTATAGGTTTCAGCAAGTAGCCAAAATCAAGGCAGGAAACAATTCTAAAAAAAAATTCTACTCTCCTCCCCTCACATGTAGCCAAATTTGGCTAAAGTCTTCTTGTGTATGATGCTGCACCACCTACCTCACAAAATTGGCGCAAAAAAGAAAAAAGAAAAAAAAGTAATAAATTTATTATAAATAAATAAAATTTAAGAATTAATTAATTAATTAATTAAAAAAACCCTTCCCCAAAATGCTTCACTACCCACCCACATTTCTTTTGCCTGAATTTCACGTTTTAAATTATTCATCCACATTTTCTGCGTAGAGACGTGGTCTCTTCCATTTCGTCGTCTTTTTGGATTGTTATTTTGTTTTGCACATCTCATCTGTGTGGATGATGATGCATCGTGGGTTTATCGTCCATGAGAGCTCTCAGTTGAGACTGTAATCTAGGCTGTGGGTGGATGGATGGGTGGGTGTGGGAAGGGAGGATTTTTCAAAATATATATTCATCCATATTCTGCCTAAACGTGGTCTTTTTCCATTTCGCCGTCTTTTGGATCATTATTGACTCCATATCTCATCTATGTGGATGATGACGATGATGATGATGATGGTGATGATGAATGAGTTTATCGTCCATGAGAGCTCTCAGTTGAGATTGTAATCTAGGAGTGGGTAGGTGGATGGATATGGGAAGGGAGAAAAGCGCCGTGTGGGGATGGAGGAATTTCGTTGCCGCTGCGTGTCGTTGCTGTTGTTGTTGCTGTTGTTGTTGTTGCCGGCTAACGCCATCGCCATCGTCATCATCCCTATCCGCCCCCGAGGTCTTTTCTCTTCTCGCTTTCAATCTCCGCTCTCTCGCGCGCTCGCGGCTTCTTCAACTGCGGTTCCCAGCTTCTTCCGCTGCTTCCGAGATTCTCAGTTGCGTTTTTGGTGCTCAATAGCCGTCAGGTTCGTCCAGTCTTTCGTTCACCCACTCCACCTCACCTCTCCATCCACAGGGGATTCATGCTCTCTCATGGATTGTCGGCTTGTCGGAGAAGCTGTGCAAACAGTTTGTGGCCACCTGTTTTGACTTGGATTTCCCCCCTTCCGTTTGTCCACCTTTAGAGTGTCTGAGCCGCTTTTTGTTTTCCTTGCTTTCGCGTTGCTTCAATCATGCGTCAGTAGATGTGCTTATGATATGCTGTCGATTCCAGGCTGCTGCTGCTGCTGCTGCTGACGGGCCCGCGGGCGAAGTTTGTGTGGAAGACGCGGAAGTGCTTGTCGTGTTGCAAGAGATCAGGAAAACCTGAAGAATTTTTTCGGAGAAGAAGGGACAACAGGATTCCGTCGTCTTGCAAGTTTTGTTCCGTGCCAAAGTACTTGAAGGGAATGGATTGAACGAGGGTTTTGTTTTGGATTTTTTCGAGAGAGAAGAGAGAGAGCGAGAGAGAGAGAGAGAGAGAGAGAGAGAGAGAGAGAGAGAGAGATCCAATGGTGTAAGGACTTTGTTTATTGTTTATATTCAGAGGAAAAGACCAGACCAGACCAGAAAAGAGATCTGTAGTGAAGAACACAAATGGCAAGATTAACTAGGGCAGAAAAGCTTTTCGGCATCTCTTCGTCCCCGGTACACTCCACCGTCCTGAATTCCGGAGATGAGAATGAATTGAAGGAGGAAGATGTATGGGATGCGCAGGAATGGCCAGAGGAGAACACGCCGGAGTCACATACTAGCTATGGAGGAAGCGGAGGAAGTTACAGGACGGATAGCAGCGAATCCTTCAGGTTCTTCAACAATGGGAAGAGATGGTTAGGGTTAGAGAAGGATCCGGGATTGTCTGTAGCTTTTGCAGATGGTGGAGGACGTACCCTTGGACTCTCATCTCTTTCACCATTGAAACCAGCAAACTCTTCAGGGCATCAAAGTATGGGCAGCAGTGGCGGCCGAGAAGTGACCCCTGGAAGAATTGCCACAGCTTCCAGGATGATACCACCAACTGGCTGTGCCCATCGAGAGACTACCTCACGCCAGATGATGCATCAATCAGCTCCTGTGAATGTGCCCGACTGGTCTAAAATCCTGGGGGCGCCTAAGAAGTCAGTTGCTTGGGTAGATGACAGTGTGGAGGAAGGAAAAGATGATGCACAGGAAGAAAAGCTTCCCCCACATGAGTTTCTTGCCCGGGAGTATGCCAAGAGCCAAGCCACAACTTTCTCTGTCTTTGAGGGTGCAGGGCGGACCCTCAAAGGAAGGGATCTGAGCCGAGTCCGCAATGCAGTTCTCAGGCAAACGGGTTTTCTCAATTACTGACACAGGGCAGATCCTCAAAGGAGGAAGGTATTCGAGCTGAGTCCGCAATGCAGTTCTCAGGAAAACAGGTGTTTTTTATTTCTGACACTGCTTTTGATGTCATGCACAAACTAAGATGCGGTGACTTTTGGAGAAAAACGGTTAAATTTTTGCACACTTGTGTGTGTCATTGGCAGAAGATAGATGCTGCTTCCAAACCATCATCCCCTCCCCCTCCTACACCCGACCCTATGACGACAAATCAAAGCTTTTCTTTCTTGTGTGGTTGAATTGTCAACAAATGAGCCTGACAGGAGCTGAAGAAAAAGCTTTTGTAACAATTGAAATCTCAAAGGAGAGGATATCAGCAATTTGCATGTATTCGGTATGTCTTTGGCATGGCACAATAGGAAGAGAATCTGTATATGTAGAATTTGGGGTTGTTGTGAGAGAGTTAAGAATCCCCTTGTGTTGTGGGTTTTTGTTGCCACTGTTAATTTTGGGCCTTTGTAATTGTAGAGGTAGAATTTGTTTATTCTTTAGCATCTCTGGGAGGAAGCAACTTTCCTGTGTTACATGATGATGTTGAGGCCACAATTCAACCCAAGATAAATACAACACTTTTCTACTAATGTTTTGACCAGCTCTTGTGTTGTTAGATCTGGACTGGCTCAAGTTTGTGTGTGTGGTGTAATTGTCAGTCCTGTTCAGGTATATATGAGGCCAGGAGAATGGTTATGTTGTATTTACTCTTGTTTTGCAAATGAGGCTGCAGAATGATAGTTGGAAGTTTGATATGTACATACGTTGTTCTCTCAGGATGTTGTTGCAGATACAAAAGGCTCTTTTGTCAGTGTTAAGAACACCTTCAAACTGTGGGATGCTCTTACATATGGAGAGCATGGTTTTGCACAAAATTGGAGTGGTTGGGCCAAACCATTAATGAGCAGTACAATAGAGTCAGCCAGCATTTCCTACTGTTATTAATGAGTCAATCTGTTGAGGATTCAAACCCGTAAATTGGGTTGTTTTGTTCTGCACTTTGCAAATTGCTAAGTGATTTGGATGCCAGTTTCTTTGGCAGTTTACAAGTAGTTGTAGGCTTGAATCTCAAGTCTGAATCCCAGCAGGTGCCAGAAAGTAGGTGTACATTGTGTGTACCACACCCAGCTACAAGTGGCTTCAGAGGTGCAGTGTGAGAAAACGCATGGGCGGTTTAGAGCATGCCCTCTATCAGTATGTATCACATCCAGTGTGTACTGTTTAGTTTCTCCCCCATCCCCACCCATGAACCTGAAGAGATGGACTCTTTTAAAGTAAGAGACGATTTAACTCTCACCACCTGGGTAAATCATTGTAGTTGGCCAATGAGAAACAATCATTTATTCAGGTGGGTCTCTCTTGTTACACCTTCAAAAAGGCCACAGTGAACCAGCACTCACCAGCATGCCATGAAGGATGGATGATAAGTGGTCAGGAAACATTTTTCTGTTGGTTGTCAATTCCCTAGTTAACCATGGTGGTTAGCTCAGTTGCTTTTTTGACACTACCCATTTACTAACAACCCACAAGCAGGTTGTTGGTAGGTAGATAATAAAAGCGGCCCTTAACTATGTGAATAAACCATCTACTTACCCGGTAGTTACCTATTTTCCTACCTATCTACCTATATATATGAGACCTATTTCTTACAAAATTGGTTACCAAGGTGAAACCAAATATTAACTCGGTTGAGGTTCATCCACAACTGAGTAATAATGGGCATCCAGTGGATGGTGCACTGGTGGGTGCTGGTTCAATGTGGCCCTTCAGAAAGACTATGAGAGATGCCAAGGTTCAAAAAAATTTCTCACTACCATAAACCTGAACAGATTCGGCATTACTTGTTGAAATTTTCAGAATTAAAAAACCAAGTGCCGAAGTTAAGATTTTAAAATTTAATTAATTATTTGACAGTTTGTTGCCAAATTAGTCTAGGTACTATGGTAGTATTAAATGGCTATCTATTATTGTATAGGGCATATATGGGTATCAACATAAAATTTTTATGTTCCATAGTAATTTATTGTGATTTATCTCATTTATTTCAATTTATAAGTATTTTTTTAATTCATAATTTTTCATACGTTTAGTTTGTGGAATTTAATAGAAAATTTACAATGTTAATTTTTTCTTATGGAAGAAGTCAACTTATTTATAATGTTCAACAAAATGTCTTTTTGTGAATTTATAAATAAAGATGTAAAGATGGTGATAAAAAATTTGCTACATTATTTTTTGTTTTAATGATTGGGAATTATGGTCCAAGATACATTACTCCTTAGTTGGAAACTACATTGTGTCCATAAATCAAGAATGATTTTGTGAAAAAAAATAGATTTTCCAAGAATTCTTGTTGGATGAAGAGTTCCAAAATTGCTAGAATTGCCACAAAGCATGTCTTGTTACATTAGTTTGGCATCCTTTTAAATTGATTTTTTAAAAATTGCATCCTTATATTTAAACCTAAATTTGCCTTTTTTAAATTTTTGGTCCAAAAAAAGGTTCAAACTTACCTTGTATGTATTTGAGGTCCTTCTTGGTGCCTCCCACATCCACCATGATGCCTCTCATCATCCAATCCATTGTCCCCATCACTTGTCCATTGCCAAACTCCTCAGAAAAAAACTTCCATCTTTTTTTTTTTTTTGGTTGGTAGCATCCATTTAGGTGCTCTAGCCATCCCTCTTGATATTTTTTGATGTCTCCTTTAGTGCCCTTGCTATCCCTCCCATTTCTACCCATTGTCACCCTTGGCATTCCCCATCATCCTTCCCAATCATCATTAATTTGTTTCTCAACAAAAAAAAAAAACTTTTTTTTTCCTCTCTATGGTGTCCACCTTAACACCTTGTTGTCCACCATCATTTATATAACTCTCAATTTTTAAAAAAATGCCTACAATTATTAATCTATCATAAATCGACCATTCTTCATTTTTTCTTATCATTAGCTTATCATTCCCCTTGTCCCTTGCCATTAGCCCACCATCTCCTTATTATTTCCCATTGTACCTTGTCATTCCCACAACATCCATTGTAGTTCCTTACTATGAGCTCATCATTTCTTGTTATTTTTTGTTTTTCCTTAGCATTCCCTATTGCTATATTAATTAAAAAAATTTAAAGGATGAAATTGTGAATGTCGATCATTACTATTTCCTAAAAGGTAAGAACGAGGGGGCATGGTCAATGCCTTATTACTTCAAAAAACACAACTACCTTTTATTAACTTACTTTATAATGACTCACATCTAATATCTAATATATTAATTCACTACGTTTGTTTGCCTGTCTATCTGACGGGGGTTTTGGGGGGTGGGGGAGGGAGAGGCCGGTGAAGCAGCGGGCGACCGGTGTCAGTCTGTGACGGGGGTTGGACCACCACGGTTTCCGTGTACAAATCGTTTCCACAAAGCATTGCAGCCGTCCGAAGGATAGGAATGACAATTAGATCACATCCCTCTCCCACCGCACCGGAGGCGGATATAAAAACCTTCCCCTCCCCCCCCCATTACTGAAAGAACTGGCGGTTATATAGAGGAGCGTGTTTTCGGAAATTTCCAAAACTTTCGAGAACCAATGTTCAAAATGTCAGAACCGGGGTTTTGGGTTTTCTCATGTCGGGTAAGGGAGTAAATACCTGGACTGATAATCTGAGGGTATACACGGCTGGTTTTGATACCCGCACAACGTCGGTCGGAACCACTGCGCGTTTGGGGTGGCTGGAGTGGTGTAGCCACGGGTGTCCAAAGGTCACAGGTACCACTAGTATTAATTCACTACGTCTGTTTGTCAGTCAGTCAGTTTGACGGGGGTTTTGGGGGGTGGGGGAGGGAGAGGTCGGTGAAGCAACGGGTGATCGGTGTCAGTCTATGACGGGGGTTGGACCACCACGGTTTCCGTGTACAAACCGTCTCCACAAAGCATTGTAGCCGTCCGAAGGGTAGGAATGACGG
>Ga0116227_10005331_pt1 | contig 27167 bp, 19 predicted proteins | sample S1TSphgellanicum_FD_89693 | JGI IMG/M metagenome (GOLD analysis project Ga0116227, IMG submission 89693) | Host-associated microbial communities from peat moss isolated from Minnesota, USA - S1T2_Fb - Sphagnum magellanicum MG | ecosystem: Host-associated > Plants > Peat moss > Unclassified...
GCAGCAGGAGAGAGAGAAAAACAAGGAGCCGGTGGGGTTCGTGTGTGGAAGTTGAGGGAAATTTGTAACTTTTTTGTTGTCGGGGGAGAACGGCTTCTTGTTTTTTTTTTTTTTTGGTTGTTCTTGGCGTGGCGCGCTCTGCGCGCGCGTGCAACTTCCGTAACAAGCGCTCAGGAGCAACTGATTTTGTGGAGGTGTTTTGTTCGGTTTCAGAACTAGCTCGGCAAAAGGCTCTGCGTGTGGGAAGAAGGCAAGGGAAGGCGCGGGGGCTTTCAGACCGAGCCGTTTTGTGTATGGAAAAACAGGTAAACAACAGATTCTGGAAGAAAGTAGCAGCGACATCTTCTTTTGCTTTGTTTGTGTTTGGTTTGCGACTGCAGTCGTGGCACCGCTAAGGAGATTGAGTTGAGAGCTCGATCTGTACAATTCTCTTTGTTTTCTTGTCGTGGTGGCAGCAGAAAGATCTTAGTCGGGGAGATTTTTATGTTCTTTGCAGTGTCGGAAATGAACTCCTCGTCGCTGCGGACACATGCTCAGTCACCGAGTTGAAGAAGAGTCCCTGATTTTTGGTTGAATCTTGGAGGAGCAGCATAATGCCAATGGACTTGTCAAGACATGATGATGAAGCTTTTGTAGCAATTGATGCAGCAGCAGCGAGATCTGCATGGGAAGAAGAAGAAGAAGTGTCACAACACAAAGGTGAAGAAGATGAGAAAGCTCGAGCAGGTGCAAAGGAGGCAAGCTGGTATATTACAAGTGTGCCTGCTGCATCAGTTCACCCCATTGAAGATACTACCGACAATGATGATCTTCCTTCCTTTCACATCAACAGGCTGCTGCAGCGGTATCCAATTCAAGGAGCAGCAGCAGGTGCAAATCAAGTACTAGTAGTAGCAGCAGATACAAATGGTGATTTATCAAAGCAGAATAGTAATAATAAGCTAGGACTCATGGAACTGCAAAACTTGGGAGTTGATGAACAAGGGGCAGCAGCTGCAATCAACCCTATGATGGCTCCCAAAGAAGAAGAAGCTGATGAGGAGAGGCAAGAGTTGCAGTGTGATGATTTGAAGAAGCTTCCAGATGAAGATGTTGTGCCTTCATATACAGGGTTGGCATCAGATGAGTTTGCAGGTGGTGAATTGGGAGTATTCAGCATACCCAAAGAGCCAGATGTACCTTTTGAGGAGAAACCTAACAGTGAGCCAACAAGGGATTTGGATGCATCTGCTGCTGCTGCTCCTGGAAATTTGGATGTTCTATCAGAGCTAGCAGACAAGAACTCACAGAGACTACCACTACAGGATGATGACAATGGTGAACACACAACACACGATGGAATTACATATCCTGAGAGGGATGTGCAAGCAAACTACCCTGAGAAGGATGAATTGGGTGTGACCAAACTTGCCATGTTCGAAGAAGGCAATTCCAGGTCTGAAAATCTGGTTCCCATAGATCAAAGTTCTGCAGTGTTATGGAGTTGTATTGATGACAGGAATGCCTAGAATGGTAGGAGAATGCATGTCAGAGGTCTCATATCTGTCAATGTATCATGTCTATGGGAAAAGGGAGGAATTCTTTAGGCAGGAACAGATTGTGAGGCAACCTTAGTATGATGAGCTATTATTCTCATGGTTCTATTATTGTGCTCCAATGTGCACAGGAAGAGCCCAATTGTTCAGTGGTTTAGCAAAAGAGAATGGGGGAACTTTGTAACCTGCTCATGGACATAGTGCAACTATGATACTGGAGTTAAGGGAGTTGAGCATTTGAAAGAATTGGGTTTTTTTTTTGGCATTGCCAGACTTGAAAGCTGAGACCTGGCGAAGAAGTCTATGATGGGTGTGGCATGCTGTCACCTTTTAGTTGTGTTGGAAAAAAGTTGGAACTCATGTTGGCAGGGCTAATTGATTGTTTTACAGGTGCCTGCAAGGGAGAACAGATGGAAATACAGAAGAGACATCACATGTGGAGGAGCCATCCACCACCTTTGATATTTTCCATGGGTCACCTGCAGAAGCTTCAAACAATGCTACTGAGGAGGCCACAGAGGTACCAGCAGGAGCAGCAGCAGCTTTCAATGTTGAGTTGTCTGAGGCACCAAGGGCAGTGAGTGTGAGTGGAAACTCACAGGAAGTGGTGGAAATGCCTGCTACTTCAAGAGAGTCTGCTGAAGATGAAACGGTGGCTCCACATTATCTGATGGCAAGTTCATCAGGTGAGAAAGAGACTTCACATGTATATGCTGAACAAGAAGCAACAACCGTACCACCACCAGCTCTCAGTGGTGAGTTGTCTGAGGCACCAAAGGGGGTGATTGTAAGTGCAAATTCACTGGAAGAGGTGGATATGCCTGCTCCTTCAAGAGAGTCTGCTGAAGATGAAACAGTGGCTCCTTTTGCACACAATCTGATGTCAAGCTCATCAGGTGAGACAGAGGCTTCAAATGTACATGTGGCAGAAGAAGCAACAGAGGTAGCTGCAACTCCTATATCAACTATGGGTGAAATGAGGGATGTCTCTCTTCCACAAGAGCACGAGGAAAACCTCCCTAACAATCATGATAAGTTTATTGCTGATGGAAAGCAGGGAGGGTTGGTAGACAGTAGTAAGTTCCCTAGTGACGTTTACTATACTGTACACACTGGAGACCCACTTAACATAGTGGATCCACCAGACGACCCAAGTAGATCAAGTCAAGGGCATGATTCTCCAGGGACTAAGACTCATAGTGGAAGTCATGGAGACTCATCAAGGTCACATGAGAAATCTGTCTCAGATGTGGATGCATATGCTGATCTTGCACCAATTCCATATTCAGGACCAATTGCTTATTCAGGTCCAATATCTGCAGCTTATTCTGGGCCCATCTCATACTCTGGAGCACCCAACCATTCAGGCCCATTTCCATTCTCTGGGAGCATTTCTCATCGATCTGATAGTAGTGCTGCAAGCAACCGTTCATTTGCATTTCCCATGTTAGTAATTTTTCATCCCTTTCAGAGATCTCAAGCAAGGTGGCTTTCTTGTTTTGGTTGCCGTCATTTCTGTCAACTGATTTTGAGTGTGTGATAAGAGTGATTCTGACTCCAGGTTAATCTTGGTTTTGCAGATTTTCAACTGACTGGAATAGCAGTCCTGTGAGAATGGCACAACCTGATCGGCGATATTTACGGCATAAACGGCGATGGAGACCTTCCTGCATGTGCTGTTCAAGACCTTCGCCAACTTACTATTAGGAATTCATTTTCTACATGTCTTAAAACTGTTGTGCTGAAAATTGGGCTGATCAATGGATTTCAAGATTCAATCCCAGTTCTACATATCTGGATTCAGCAAATGGCAAGTGCTGCTTCATTCTAGGCATTCGTACACATCCTGTTCTTTCTGTGCAAATCTGACTCAAATGAAAGGACAGCCTTTGCACTCAACAGCTGGTAGGAATTGTGCAACAGTAGTACATTTGTGATGTGTTTATGAGCTAGTATCTACACTCAAGAGAGTGGGGTTTCTAGCAAATCAACAATTTGGACTCCATAATGTTCAAAAGAGAGTGGGATTTCTAGCAGATTGTCAATCTGGAATCAATATTGCCTAAAATAGTGGAGATTTCTAGTGAAATCTACATCAGCCTTCTAGTGTGTATTGGTCGTGGTTTTCTGCCATAAGCTTTTATACTTCATTTTGCAAAGGATTATCAAGTTCATTCAGTCCATGGTATTTGATCTCTGGAAACCAGAACATCCATTTGGCTCGATCCATTTTTCTTCAAGTCTAGCGATGTATGACATAAGCCCAAGTGGGTATGGTATCTCTTGAGCTGACAGAGACTGTAACTGTATCAGTCATGATAGAATGTCATGGGTCAGTTCTTTGAGCAGGAAGGAGTGGAATATCCAACATGATGCAGCAAAAGAGGGGCCCAGAAGGAACAGATGCATAGCACATTGATCACAGGTACATCACTCTGATATTCATCATTTTCCCAGGATTTGATGCACCTTCAGCATGGCATGTATACAGTCCAGCTCAGGCTTGGTACTTGACAGCATTGCTGGATATAAACTTGTAGATGCAATGTGAGCAGGTTTCACAAAGAGAAAGGAATCTAAACTCTAGTATGATCACATACTAAGACTTTTTGTCTAGCATAAATCTTGTAGAACATTTCTCCTCAGGAGGTATTTGGAGGAACTTTTAACTCTCTCCTAATTCTGATGGGCAGATGTACCATTAAGAATCATTGAGGATGGGGGCAATCGAAGGTGTTCCCAAGTTCTCAATGAGGGCAGATGATTTTGGGTATCTGTGTGATTCTTCCATTTTCCATTCACAGCTATAGAAAGCTCTCGTATCTGAGAAGGCAAGAGAGTTTGAAGGACGAAGATATGTACCAGTCCTGTGGTTGTTAACAGACGCAGTTCTTTTCACTCCTTTGTCTGATTGCATTGCATTGCAACTGCAAGGACCCCTGGGGCTATGGAGGTGGAGTTCCAGGATTGAGCTCAAAGGAATGCACAGAGAGAAGCAGAGTTGCCAGAAGTCTCCATGAGATTCTGTGATGAGCCTTTTGTGTGCATGACAGTAGTGCCCCTGTGCCATGCCCCTTTCAGCTCTTGCTGTGAGCACATTCATTGAATTCTTGAGTAAGTTTGGCCTATATCCCTCTCATGTGATCCCTGACTTGGGAGATGAAAGACTACTTGTTCTTTGTGGCATTATAAAATGTGTAATCTCTCTCAGAGAAGATCTCAAGGGACTTTGGGTAGCTGAGAACCTTTAGAACCCTGGGAGTTGGAACTTTCAGAACCCTGCATTTGATGATGAACTGTAAGATCCCTGGCAAACCTTGAGAATTTGCAAACTTCATGATTCCAGGATCTTAAGCTTCAATTCAATTCAATTCAATTTGATTCAATGCAGAGGTTTCATCATGTGAATTTGTGAGGAATCAATCCCCTTCGCAGACACTGTGGAGCGTACTTCAGGGGAGCTTGGAATGAAACTTGATGCTTCCATGGAAGCTGTGGGTGTCAAGAATTGAATGTCTGAACTTGGGAGCGTTTCCTGGTTGTTGAAACTTGGAACCTCAGCAACAATTTCTTGGTGACAGGGCCTGGGATTGTCATTGGTGTCCCAGCTCTTCTGCATGTTGATCATTGCACAGAAGTGTACTATGCATTGAAACTGCTGACTTTTATTTGCTGAGAAGTATTTTAAGCCTGTGATGGGTTCAGACATGATGGACTCTGAATGTGAAATTGTTCAACAATGACTCCTGCAGAGCAGTACCAAAAAAGTTCTGAAGTGATTGCGTAATCGCTGAACATGCCGAAGAAGAATCAAGCAGTGCTCTTTGACCCCCTTGGATTCAAAGGTAATCCGGATTGCCCAATTCTCCTATCAAACAATCTGAGAGCCCTATATTTGTGTGAAGAAAATTGGTCCTTGAAGGTTCATGGCAAAGTTGGTGACATGATAACCTTCTTTTTCATATTAGAAAAGAGAAGAAACCCTGACAATGAAAATTTCTTGTGTTTTATTGTTGGAATCTGAAGACATCTCCAGTTCTTGTAATTGCATACAATACAAGTCGATATAGAGCTGCATCTTGTTGGACCCTGTAGAGTGAGCTGGCATCCACGAGAGTGCCATGCAGGATGGATGATGTGTGGACAGGGAACACTTCTCTGTTGCATTTTTGTCCCATGGTTAGCTTACTAGCACCAACCATCCCACGTGCATCTACCTACCTTACTGACCAAGTTGCCCACCAGGTGCATTACCTACCTATGTAGTAACCAGTTCCTGTCATGGATAGATGACTTGACATCTATCTGTCATGGATGAATGAAACTGATGCATGAATGGATGTCATCCAATATCTAGAAATCAAGTTCATTCATCCATGCATGAACAATATATGTGTATTTGTGGATGGATGTGTGTCATCCATTTATTCATGATTGAAGCTTGTCCAACATGGATGGATGCACAATTTATCCAAATAAACAAATGTCTATATGTATGAATGTTACATACAATGGATGAATGATATTTGTCCATCCATGAGGGAGGAGTTACACTCACCCAAAGGGGGAATGTAGAGATGATGAATGTGAACATGCAAAATCCATCCAAAATTATACAGAAAGTCTAAGAGTGCCAAGCAAAATAAGTCATCATATTTTCGTATAGTTGTGAACCACTAGGTGATGTGGATGTTCTTTGAAGCAAACTATTACTCCCATAGCAAGCATGGACAACGTAAGATTCTAATGTTTTATCTTGAGGCAATCTTGGAAAGTATATTGATTAGAATAAGACTTGTATATATATGTAAACAAGGATGGAAATCCATCCACAAAAAGTACAAGGCATGTAGATGCAAATGTAAACACACAAAAGGAAAACCAAGACCATTAAAACAGTAGTAATGAAGTGAAAGATGTAATGCTAAAAGAGCATCCTATGCCACAACATCTAACTAGTGATGGAGGTGCACTAGTTGGTATGTGTGGAAAAGATGAAGAACTCTGATTAAACATGGCAGCCCATTAAAGAATTGCGATGGCTTGCACACATAGGGCTATCGACACTTGCTACCTATAATGAAATATAAGCATCGAAAATATCAAGGAGGTCTACTATTAGGCCACCTAGAATACAAAGACTAGACTCAAGTGTAAGAAAACTTAAAGGAAGTGATATAGATTGATTTAACCCCTGTAGAGACCAAACAACACACTTCATTAGTTGCATTGAAAGTCTTAATGTGCCAAATTCCTCCTATAATCACAAAAAAATCAAGTAACACATCCAAGGTAGGACCAATTATGTGCATATCATTTGCCAATGAAGGAAAAACACAAGTGAGGTGGAGAGCACAAATATGAGCTACTGTAAACAACACTCCTCCCAAAGGATCCCCTTGTCATGCACTAGACTCAAATGAAATGATAATGAAATCCCCATGCCTGAAAACCTTTGAGAAATATAATGGAGATGGGCGTGCTAAAACTGATGAACAAATCGGAAAAACTAATCCAAGGTGTCAATAGAAGGCTGTAATTTTTGAAAAATGGCTACTCAAAATGCTAAATTAAATGCATTTCAAATATCCACTTGTAATATCACACATTTCAGATGTAAATCCACCATAGCTTTAACCTTTTGAACTATTGTTTTGCACTTGCCCAACATTGCCACCCCAAACTAGTGTGGACTAAAATGTTCTACAAATGTATCCTTGAACTGAATAACCAGTGTGCGGGTGATTAACCAATAAATCACCTTTGCAATTGCGATGGGTTGAAAACCTCCAGCTTGTTTTTCCAAAACCAATAGTTGCAATGCAACAAACAGGCATGATACTGATGGAGGAACATGACCATGAACGATGTGCTTGCATATTTCAAAAAAATAATCAAAACCACTAACAAAATCCTCATGGACGAAGCTATCCCACAAAAGTTCATACACCATACCTGAAAAACCGTTAGATGAAAGACATGGAGAATGTGTCAAAGCAAAAATAAATGCCTTTTTATCTAAAGCAAGATCCATCTTTGGATGAAAATTGTTGACAAAACAAGGGAGGTCAACTTCAACCAATGGATGAAGATGGTGAAGGACTACAATGGTCTTAGATAATGGGGTTGCAAGAATGCTAGGAGCTAATGCATGCATTGCTTGAGCATATTCCCCTACATGAGCAAGTGCTTGTGTGCGACACAATTGTGTTGATGGAGGTGGATTAGGACCTGGTGCCATCATTGAAGATATTTGGGAAACCAACACTTATGCTTTAATTATGTGTTCTTTTTGTAATGTTTCCTAATCCTTTGCCATGTATCAACACAAAATGGGTGCGCATATCTTGGTGGCCTTTCTCACCCCCCTTGGTGGTGGAAATGATAAACACCAATAATGGAAAAGTAAAAATGCATGCCATCTTGTTATGTTTGGTGGATCAACGACCAATCGAACTAAGGGGATGTGCAAAACACGTTGAACCTCAACATAGAGAACATATGGAATATGATGATATGAATAGGGGTGTGGAAAATATCAATGATATCTAATGATGCAATCCATGTCCAAGTTGAAAAAGGAGGAAAAGACAATAATGTCAAAGACATCAACACCCCAAAAGTTTATGACTGCATGTGTGTAGTGCATGATGTTTAGTGACGTGCTAAACATGTTCCTACTACGTATGAATAACCACAACTAGGACAAAAAACACATGGACATTGTTGATGGGATGGATGGGCCTTTGGTGTAGCTGATGAACCCCTAGGCTCCTTAATGGACTCAAATGTGAGTCTAGACTGAAGACAATGGAAAAGCAACGAGTCATGGCATGCTCCTTGGTTTGTAGCACTTTGAGGGGTAGAGGGGCGTGTTGGAGCTTCAAGATGGGACTAGGAAGAATGATAAACATTTAATCACTCACTCGGATTTGCACAAACCAAACAACAAGTTGGTTGGTGCATAATTGAAGCACTTTTGGTGTTAAAACGAACCACGGGTAAACTTAGACTCACAAGATTCACAAGACTCACCACAACTCAAATTTGGGGGAAATCACAACCTTCCCCCTTATAGTATACTCTATGCCTCTCCATGAGGCCCACATCCAAATGGCTTTTTGTCCTAGGACTCCCAAGTGAGATTCTCGAAATTGTCAAAATTGGGACTCTCGCGACTTTGGCGCCCCATAACTTTGTGTGCAGACTTCTGATCGCAATGAGGTCTGAATCAAAGTTGTAGCCTTTGTCAAGATCTTTTCAATGGTATGTTTCACGCCACATGCACGCACAGAAATCGGGTCGATTCCCGACTTATAATGGTCAGGAGTCAAACTACCAATTTGACTATCGGCCTTTCTTTTGGCCATAACTTGTGTTTTAGATGTCCAAATGGGTGATGTGAGACCATTTTAGACATCTACATTTCAATAGCTTTCCAATGATATAAATAACTCTTTAAACTGATGGGTTTTGGCCTTTGCAATTGCTCCCTGAAGATTCGGGAGTCCTTTGGGACTTCAACTCCCCAAGTGGGAATTGCTTTGGGAGTGTGAGGGTTCATTCTCTCACACTCTTCTGCACTCCCGGGAATATAAGATGTGCCTCCCGGGCCTCTCTCTTATCTTGCCCTCTTGTTTCGCCCTTTTGTAAACCCTTACGTTGGTCGCGAGCCCAAGGTTATGGTTGTGACAATAAGTATAGATGATTAAGGAATAACATGTGGTTGATGAGGTAGAGAAGGTGTGAAACATGTGGACGAACTAGGTGTAACTGAAGAAACTAGATGAGGTAAAGGAAATGCATTGGGGATCATTGGGTGAAGGGACAAAGATGTGTCAAAATGATCCATACAAGTCATCATGATACTGGAATCTTGTTATGATATTTGTTGATGTTTTGATGACAGTGAAATGGTAGGGCCTACCATGCCTATATGCATTAACTAACAAAGGCTATTACTATTTGGATAAGGGTGGACAAAGGTGATGGCTCCTTTGACAAAGGATTTTGGCTAGCAGCTTTAAAAATGGCCTTGGTACCAAATAGGGGTTTGGGTGAAGTTTTTGATAACATGAACCCATGAAGCCCACAAAGCCCTAAACCCTACAAACACTACTATTATATTCCCTTCTTCGTCCCTTTCATGCAAACTTCACAAAAAACCTCAAAACAAAAATAGGTAATTGGAAAAATTAGGTTCTAAAACAAGCAGGTAGGATCATGATCTCAATGCTCAAGGTGTTGTGATGACCTTCTTTAGTGGGCGGACGCATTGACATTCTTCAAACCATTGCAAGTGGTGTGTGCGGCTAGTTAGTTAATTGTTCACATGTTTTTACAATATTTGCAAAAGGACATGCATGTTAGGAAAAAATGTTATGTTGGGCTACAACCTTTGGTAGGTTCTTTTATGTACCTCTTTACCTACCTACCTAGTTCTACAATAAAATAAAAAAACAGCCCCAAAAGAAATAAAAAAGGGCAACAATTTGTGGCAAAATTGTGCTACACATGGTTGGTCCTTTACATGTTGGCTTCCTTTCCATTATGTAATTTCCCCCCTTCTTCTTTCACTCTACACTGCTATTGTCAAACTTTGTTCTTGTTCCTCCTCCCTAAGCCCCATTGTCCCCATCACCACCATGTTGGAAAGCAATAGTTGGCAATGGACATAAGAAATGGACATAAACACTCAAGCACAATCTTTATCCATGGATAGGAAAACAAAAAAAACAAAGTAAAATCAAAACTCCATGAACATCAAAATACATATATAATATTTAATGTTCAAAATACCAAATGAAAACTCTATTACACATTATGAAGTTTTGAAACATAGCCAAACCATACTTTTCACTATTGAATCATGTGGCATAGAATGGTGACAAAGGATCCAAATTGAAAATGTTTTCCACATTGTATTGATTCAATGATGGCTAGTGTTCCAATTTCTCTCCTATCACATTTGAACACCCATTGGAAATGTAGTACATGTGCTTGCAAGTAAAGTAGTAGCTCTATTTTTAAAATGTTGCATTGGAAACAAGATTAACACATAATGGTGACAAATAGGCACATGAAAGGTTGGTGATAATAGTAAATTCACAAACCAATCCAAGTTCATAAATGTAAATGTGTTTTATGTGAATGTGACGTTAACAAGGTTAGCAAACAAGATGATAACATCTTTTATCCTAGCCATGTTTGGTAGCAAATATTGTTTCATGTACATTTTGTGTACATTTTGCATGTTGGGGGCAACTCTTGAAAGAATATGATAGTTATTGAACTTGGCTAATGGTGTAATTGGATATGCACCATGAACAACCACAAATGTTGCCTAACCCAATGCATATGTCACATTGAACAAAACTTTTGCTTTGATTAATGGCCAAACCTTGAGGAAGAGGTGGTTTCTGGTGCTCCAAGTTGAATACAATTCCACCTACATAACAAATCACATTATTAAAACAAAAAAAAAAATTCTTCTAAAGCCTTTCTAAATGGTGATGATTGTAAAGTCATCCAAGGAAGCATGGGACAATAATCAATCCTTCTTTTCTTGTGAGTAGTGAACATCAAGTAGCACCATTTGCATTAACATTAACATAAGAAGGTATTTTAGTTTTGTTGGTTGTCTTCTAAAGATGCAATTGATGTAATGGAATGTAGCTCTCCATCACTATAATCCCAAATTGAGTCATCACAATAAATGGACTTTGGGAAACATGGTGGAACTCCAAAGGTGTTGTAATAGATGTTGGAATTTTGTTATGGGAGCTATTAGACTTGTAGATAATGTCACCAACACTTGCATGGGAAGTGAATAATGGAGTGTTCAAGGGATTCAGACTCAAATGTGGTGGGGCAAGCAACCTATTTCTTATCTAGGTATGTTGATTATGAAAACACCTATATTAAGTCCTTGTGAATTCCAATACAATTTTCTTTTCATGAACATAGAATGTGTGTCACCTTTCAAACCAATTCTTTTGGAATGCAAGGGAGAACAAGAGGCAACATTGTGGACAACCCTTGCAAATTTATCCAAGTTTGTTGAATGAGAAGTTGCCTAGAAAAATAAATTCATTAAATAATAGATCATGTACATGTTTTTTGGCCACACAAAAACAAGTGGAAAAGTTGTTGTGCCAATAAGATTTTCCATTTTTTAATAAATAATATTTTAGCTTTTGTCATTAGCCCGAGTGTGAATTTGTACCCAACTAATTTTAAGGCTTCCAAACCATTTTTATAGTCAAAATTAAATTTTCAATAACAAAAACTACTCAAAATTCAATATTTCCCCACCTTATGTCTAAAAATTACCAAATTGCCTTCATTAAATCCTACTCACTAAAGACTTTCCAACAATACCAAAAGTGTGCCCAAACTTCTTTGTATTTTTTAATTTTTATTTAAATGAATTTCTATTGAAAACTTTGTTCAATTTTCAATGACTTCTCCACCATAGATTGAAACATTATGAAATTAACCCTAATCATTAACAACTTCCCAAAAATATCAAGAATGCAGTGGTTTGGGAGATCTCAATGTGGCAAAGAACCAAACAACCTTCCTTTTCAAATAGATTACATAACAAAGTGTGTAACTTGATAAGTAGTACAATAATTTAGCTCATATTTAGCCATCAATCTAATTCATAAAGCACTTGGAGAAAATTCTTAAATGCATTTGGAAAGTACCTTATATGCATAAATATCCTTCGTGCAAAAGGGAGGAAGAATAATATGCCTATTCTTTTAGAATGGGGGAGATTATGCCTACTTGCTTAAAGGTATAATATGCCTTCGACTTTTCAAAAATAAATATAAGGTTCTTCCCCCATCCTTTGCCTCGCCAACTATGCATGTTTAAATACTAGAGGAATGGGCAAGCCCTTGAACATTGTGTTGGGTAAGCTTTGCAAGCAAGCCTAGTAATGCGAGCTTTTAAGCATACTTGACACAATGGTCAAGGTGCACCCATCCTCTAATGTAAGTTTTCTTTTTTTATTATTACAAATTTGAAAGAAATAAATTATGTTAAATTAAAATATTGTATTAAACTATGGATAGGAGACAATGACATATAATTGATGATGATCTTAGATTAGATTTTCATATTGTAAGGAACCTTCAAAAGTGATATAATATTATCTCAAAATCCTTTCTGTTCATGATAACCTAAACCCTCCCCTCCTTTGTCTCATGATCTATGCATGTTTAAGTTCATGATAAACCTTGCTCATGATTTGCAATAGGTAAGGCCGATGATGGGTTGGGGACATCCTCAAAATGTGTAGAATGTCCTCAACCTAGGACTTTGCTCTACCCGTAAAGCCCTTTGTAGAAGTTCATAGAGTAAATGGTGGGTGCTTTAAACCATGCATTGTGCATGTCCACTACATGATTTTGCTTGGTGGGTTCTTATTATGTTGTTTGATTCTTGATTTTAAAAGGAACCTTTGATTTTGATTTTTGATTTCATAAAACCTACAATGAGGGTTTGAAAACAATTTTTTAGATTTACAAAACCTCTAGTTTTGCAAACTTCCCAAAAATTTGGAGCTTAGTTGAAGTTAAGAAGTGGTTCAATTCCATTTACATTGCACCAAAACTTTTTTAACAACCTACATAAATACTATTCACACTCGTGAAGAATGGAATATCGATGTAAGAAAAAATTGAGGAAGATATGCAATCAAAGAAAATGAAATCCTAGCATCCAATGAAACAAGCCATCTAACCCATTATGTTTTGCTCATTTGAAAAGGGGGTGACTTGTTTCTTTGAGAGATGGGGATGCACTTTAAAAAAGAAGCCGAGATGCATATAATTTTAAAGAACTTGAACCTGATCTACAAGTACGATAGCCTGGATTCAGGTTTTGATTCCAATTTTTGAAAGAAGCGATTTTAAGGTTCACATTCAAATCCAGTTTTCTCAAACTTTCTGAAACCACTCGGATCTAGATACCTCAAAACCTAACCTAGAGCCTTAATCTTAAGGTGCAAATAACCTAAACTTCCCAACATTGGTTCTTTCACAAGGAGGCCGAGTTCTTACACTCATTGACAAATCCTTACATGCATTGGTGGGTGTTCTTACATTAGGTTGAGTGTTATGTGAGGTAATGCACTTGGGGACAAGGCACTCCCAAAATTTAGGTCTGCACCCTAGGGCTCTCGCCTCGGGCCACAGGCCCTTAACTCAGGGCTGCCCCTTGCCGTGGGCCTTACCTACAAGATGAAACAGCCATTGTTTTATGTTAAGGTAGGGTACTATCAATTGCATGGTGCAATAAACAAACAAAGAAAGAGAGAGATGACAACAGCTTGGTATACTTTCCAGTCCTTACTACACCAACAACAAATTGTAGGCAAAAACAAAAAGAACATAGGGATTGCTAGATTTGGTTGTTGGGTTTTTTTGTAGAGAGAGTCAAGAGTGAAGAGTCAGTGAGTGTGCTGCCATAATGTATTCCTCCTCCTCTTCCTCATTAGTACGAAACTCCAGAAAGCATGTATCTCGGCTACTGCACCATCTGACAAACTCCTTGAAGAAGAAGTACCAACACCCATACCCATTGGTGTTGCATTCAGAATTCCATGAAGTACTAGTGTTGCCGCCAAACCCTACTCATGATATCATCCATGGAAGCTTCAGCAGCAGCAGTAGCAGCTCTAGATCCATTCTTCAATTCACAGCAGCAGCAGCAGCAGGTCTTGCAAGAGGGAATGGTGTATATAAGAATCTCAATAATGCCGGCTTTCTAGCTCAAGGATATTATGCTTCATCATCTTCAAGCTCCAGTTTTTTGAAAGCAAGTGGGAATTCCTATAGAAAATTTTCGTCTGCTGTTGCTGCAAAGCCTTCTTCTTCTTCTTCTTCGGCTGCTGCTTCCTCTACCCTAGGTCGGTATTTGGGGTATGGGGTGCTTCTGCTTGGATCTGGGCTGGCGACGTACTATTTCTACCCATATCCCAAGCCGAGGTCGGGGGCAGTTGTGGGTGATGAAGAAGAAGAACATGAGGAGCATACCGTGACGAATTGGAGCGGGACCCATGAAGCTCGGACTAAGGTTTACATCCAACCGGAGAGTTTGGAGGAATTGGAAGTGGTGGTGAAGCTGGCCAATGACAGGAAGCAGAGGATTCGTCCCGTTGGCTCCGGATTGTCGCCCAATGGTCTCGGCCTCAGTGACGAGGGGATGGTGAATCTGGCTTTGATGGATAGGATTTTGAGTGTGGATCAGGACACCAAGAGAGTGACAGTGCAGGCCGGAGCTCGAGTGGAGCAGGTGGTTGCAGCTTTGAGATCTCATGGCCTTACTTTGCAGAACTTTGCATCCATCAAGGAGCAACAGATCGGTGGCTTCATTCAGGTACAAAAAAGCATCAAGGATTTTTCCTCCTACTGCAAAACCCTAATAAACCCTAATGAACCCTAAACCCCTGTTCTTCTTCCTCCTCTTCCTCCTGGCAGGTTGGGGCACATGGAACTGGTGCAAAAATAGCTCCGGTGGATGACCATGTGGTGAGCCTCAAGTTGGTGACTCCAGGGAAGGGCACACTGGAGCTGTCACGTGAATCTGACAGTGATCTATTCTACCTTGCACGCTGCGGTCTCGGAGCACTTGGAGTGGTTGCTGAAGTCACACTCCAATGTGCATCGGCACACAAGCTATTGGAAAAATCGTTTGTCACCAACATGAAGCAAGTCCAGAAGAACCACAAGTAAGAAAGAGTGTTGCACATTCTTTTAGTGTAAATTGTGGAATTTTTTTCTCTGCAATAAAATCTCACACATGAATCAGTCGGTCAGTTCTCCCTTCTAGGGCCCAGTGTAGAGCCATTTGCTCAATGGACATAAAAAGCCAGAGATAATTTGACTGCATCAGAATGTGGCATGAATGTATATCATGTGTGTGGATCACTTATGGTTCTCTGTGCAATGGCAGAAAATGGCTTCTGGAGAACAAGCATTTGCGCTACATGTGGATCCCTGACACTGACACTGTTGTGGTAGTTCAATGCAACCCTTTGACAGAGGGTCAGGTTCCCAAGGAGTCCATGTCACATAAATACTCTGAGGATGAGAGGCTGAGCGCAGCACGAACCCTTTACCGAGAAGTAGCTGCGAAATTCTTGTAAGTTTGCATGCACCCTTCATCAAAATTGTGCAATAAAAACTCATGGTAAAATAATCCATGTACATTACCAATCCTCAGTTGCTGCAGCATTACTCAATCAAACATCTTTCTAGTGGCAATTATTGTGACTTATTTTCTTACACTTGTGGACTTGGTTGGTTTCATGTTTGCAGACCTGAGGAAGAGTTTTCAAGCACTGAGGTTGGAGGCCAAGAAGAGAGAAAACCAGGAGCTGAGGCTGGAATGTGGGGTGGGACAAGTGCAGGTAGCTCAGCCCCTCTAGGACATCTGTCTGACGAGGAGCTTTTTTCCCTCTCATTTACTGAACTCCGTGACAAGTTGCTAGCATTTGACCCACTCAACAAGGCTCATGTCATTAAGGTCTGCAGTCTCTCCACTTCAAGTTCCTCTTCCTCTTCTCTCCACATAAAAATCTTCTTGTGTATCTGTCATTGATGTGTGAAGGGAGCCGAAGCCTTCAACAAATCCTTGTGTATCATGAGTGCATAGAGCTCACAGCATACTGACCTGACTCTTGATTGTGGAATTTAAGCTTGATGTAGCTGATGGGTTGTTCATCACTGTAGGTCAATCAAGCAGAGGCAGAATATTGGAAGAAGAGTGAGGGCTTTCGAGTTGGGTGGAGTGATGAGATCCTGGGTTTTGATTGTGGTGGCCAGCAGTGGGTTTCAGAGATATGTTTCCCTGTGGGAAAAATTCAAAAGCCAGATCTGCAGGATATAAAGTATATTGAGCAAGTACTAAAACTGATCAAGAAACAAAACATTCCAGCACCAGCTCCGATTGAACAGCGGTGGACTGCAAGCAGCAAAAGCCCACTCAGCCCAGCCTCCTCCTCCTCCAGTACTTCTTTGGATGCCCTCTATTCTTGGGTGTGTTTCTTCTCTTCCATATCCCTCTCTGGATTAGTTTGGAAGGCATTGTAAGCATCAAATTTGCACTGAATTTTTGGGATTTTCATACAAAAAATCTGGTATTCTTGCCACCCATGGAGCAGATTTGATCATCTTGTCTGAGAATACAACAGTTTTCCTTTTCCCTCACTCTCTTCTTCCCCTCTGGTTGTGACCTCATTTTGATAATGTGCTGTGCTGTGCTGTGCTGTGCTTTGCTTCACTACACCAGGTTGGAATAATCATGTACCTGCCTACCATTGATGATGACCAGAGAGCAGCCATCACAAAATCTTTCTTTGAGTACCGCAAGGCTACACAGCAGCAACTTTGGGACTCGTTCTCTGCATTTGAGCACTGGGCAAAAATAGAGGTGCAATCTTGGGACCCATCATTCCTCTTCAGTAGTGTACTCAGAAGTGTGTGTCTAAAGGAAAAACACTGGATTTTGTTGGATCCATTTGGATACTGCAGTTCACAGCAACTGCCAGTTTGGTGAAACAACCATTATTCCTACTCATGACTGCTTCTCTCTTGTGGTGGCATTTTAGGTCCCAGCCGACACAGAATCATTGTCATGGGTGCAAGAAAGACTCAGGAAGCGATTTCCTGTGGAATCATTCCAACGGGCCCGTGCAGAGCTGGATCCAAACAACATTCTTGCCAACGATGTCATTGATCGTCTCTTTCCTCGCCCAGTTTCCACTGAAGCATAGTCATGAAGCCCTTTGACCCTATTCAAACAAGAAGCAGAATAACTGCAAGTTCATTGCGTATGCTCTTCAGATCTTTTCAGTGGTCCCTTTACCTATGCAGAGAAGCTGAAGCATGTGTGTGTTAATATACAGAAAATAGTAGATCAGGCATAATCAATGAAAGGGTTTGCAATGCCCCTTTTCCTTGAGTTGGGAGGGTGGACAAGAAGAATAATTCTGACAAATTCACTGTAATATGAGCAGCAGGAGAAAATGAAATTGAGTTCAGCTGGAGCTTCCAGTGTCAATGACTGAATGTGTTCTGTTCTTCAAGTTCTATGTTTGTGGTTTCAGAATGTGCCCTTTTTATAGACAACCCTTTTGTAGACCTCTCTGAGCTCTTTGCACAGGTGTCAACACTTTACTGCGGCAAGCTAAACCTCCTTGTTGCTACTGCAGATTACATATGAGTAGTGTTTGCCTCTGATTCAGAAAAGAGCTAGAATGCTGATCTTTTGTGGAATTGAATTGCTGAAGAAGTTGAGCATTCAATTTTGCTACACCATACTTCGTCATGAGGAACTGTTGGTCTTTCATGGGCCAAGGGATGATGAATGCATTAAACCCAATAGGTAGTTTTGCCAGGATGGGACTTCAGTTTGAATGTTTGTGTGATGGCCCTCCACATTGACGCAGATGAAGGATGCACCCACTCATCTTCAATGTTCATCATCCATTTTGCCAGTAGAACAGAGGGAAGTACATGCATAGCTGGTAATTAGGAAATGCTGATCAGTTGGGATCAGAGTCCAGAAGGAAAGCTACAAAATCAAAGCCTTGACACAAATTTGACCAGAATTTTTTAAGCCAGTGAGTGTCATCCTTTCTGGAAGAAGCAGAGACAGGACCTCAATATCTGGAAGGGGCCTTACAATGGCAACTGACTTACAAGTCTTAAAAGTGTATTAGAGAGTTCTTTATTTCTGTTGCTTGTGTCCAAGTTTTTTGGGCATCTTCCAGGTGTTGGGTCCTATGACAACCCAAATGAGATTCTAATTCATAAACGTGGTTCTTGCTCAATATCTTTCTGGGGTATCAGTTTCATTTCAGCACCTAGCACCACCCCCAACAACCTATGTAGGCAGTTGGGCCCTAGTAGTTTCAACCATTGACTTTCAGATTTTGTTTCAGTTTCTGCACATTCCTTCTAGAGGTCTTGGTTCTTCTCATCAGATTCTCACCAGGCTATGGCATAGGCTGAGACACTGCAAAGTTTCGACACTCATATGACTCACCATCAATCACAGCATTCCAGTTGCCTCTTGGCTGGAAAAAATGAGCAATTCTTCAATCTGCCTAGTTTACCACAGTGACATCGTAGAAACTCCTCAACATTGTCTCACGAGTGCCCCAAGGCTGAATCCACTTGGGAAGCTTTCTTTAAAGTTTGGAACAAATAGGAGGCTCATAAGGACATCTCTCTCTCCTGCTCCTTTATTTTGCTTGGTGAAATTATCATTAAGGGTGAAGAGGATGATCCTCTCTCTCATCAAATGCATGATGGGGGCTTTTCTTACCCTAGACAGTCACTAGGTATCCTCCACAATTTTCTTTATTTTCTGTGGGTTGAAAGATGTCATCGTTGATGATCTTTGTCATCTTAGAGCTAGTTCTAAGATTCTTAATCAAGCCTGGACCTTGATTGTTGAAGTGGACATGGTCACTCGGCATGGCATGGCATGTCATAGGCATAGACAGTCCAGGGATCCCAGCAAGCAAATTATCATTGATATTTCTTTCAGATCTGATTGGTGCCACATGAGCATCTTTGGCAAGGGGGATGATGCCATTAGCTGGTGTTTTCTCTCGTTGTCGTACTTTCTTGACTCTAAGTAATTTGTATTGTGGCTACTACCTCCTCCCCTTCACAGGTTTTCTGCTAGAGATCTCGGTTCATGTTGATAAAGACAGCGTCCCTTTTCACAAACAGTTGAAAGAAGTTTGTGAGCTCTTGTGAGCCTTGTGGCACATGGGTATTGTTCAATTTGAGCAACTTATGGGTAAATAGTTGGTTCGATTACAAGATTCCATCTCAGAATGTTTGCATCAAAACATCCTTTCCAACATGCTTTTGATGGGATACTTGATGTTCACTAAGCTCGCATCCTTTTGTGTGATACCTTTGCGTCCATTCCTCACAAAGTTGGCTTCCACATGATATGAGAACAATTGCACATGCTCCCTTTAGCTTTGTCTCACTCATTTTATCTACAATTTCACATGGGACCTCTCCAAAGGTGATGTCATTTGCATGTTAGTGAATGTCTTCATTGTTGTTCCCACATGCATAGACTTGTTTTCTTGATCATGCTTTATGCAAGGATTCACAATTTCAAAGGCTACACTTAAATTCAAGGAAAGGGATTACCAAAACCAACACCCAACAAAGCAGTTCCTATGGGCTTTAGTAATAGAAATCTTTGGTTGCTCGCAAGAACAAGCCAATAAATTTTTACATGATTGTGCCGACAAATCTTGGGGTATGAAAGATTCAAAAGGTTCTCCATTTTTTCTTCCTTGGTCACGGTTGTTCAAAAACTATTCTCTTACACTTTTAAAACCACAAACATCTTACATCATAAATTGAGCAATAGCAATGGGATGACTTATAATTAGGTCTATTTTATCTCGGGAAGAAATAACAAGACGAGCTTACAACATGTCCCAATTGGTCACTTTTCAATTGTCGTGTCCCTTTTCCTTAGGTTAAGTCAAGTACAATTGGGACTTAATGCCTTTCATATTTGTCTTTCCATTTGTTCTTCTTTGTAAGAGTGATTCAATCAATAAAGTTTGACATGTTTATATCAAAAATGAAAGCATAAATTGCAACATATGCGCACACACCAATGAGTACATACATAAAACCATGGGGAAGTCCTTTTCATTTCTATAAAGATGTTGCCAATTCAAAATATGATTAATTTATTACTTTGGAGGTCAATTTTAATTTTCCAAAATAAATAAGGCCCCATGAATAATCTTCAAATCACTTATTAAAAGAAGGCATTGGAAAATATAATTTGGAATGTCTTTTTATTTACAAATAAGTATATCAAAATTGCTGAAATTACCATATTTACAAGCTAAAAAAGGGTAGACATTGACATTCATCCTGTTCATCATGGGGTTAGCAAAATAATACCCTCCAAATGTAGGGTATTATAACAATAAACACTGCCTAAGCTTACTAAGAGGGTTGTCACTAAGGAAATTAACAAGGAGATTCACGTAGTTTACTACCTACATGGTTTTGCCACTTCCCATGGACAAGATTGAGGCAAAAAACAACACAAAATAATTCTCTTGAAAGAATTGTGTAGAACATCATCATAAATCTCACTAGAAGTTACACGGGTATGCTTTGAGGGAAGTTGAACACATTTTGGGGATCCCATTTGAGCTTAATCCCAGTAAGAGTATTGAGGTTGGAGCCAAAGTATGCACTAAGGGGCTCAGCATTGTCAATGTAATTTTGGTAAGCTTCAGCTGTGGCAAAAGGGCGCACCGCATTCCAATAATTGGAAATGAATGTCAAATCCGCATTTTCTTGACCCACATTTTGATTCCAATAGGCGACCATTTGGATGGAGAATAGAGAAGTGCGGTGCACGAAAGCGGTTGCGCTTGTTGCAACTTTGTTGATGTTTGAGGTTGCACCATATAGATCAAAGATGAAGTAGGCATTGTCATTTGAGTCTTGGCGCATGGCATTGATCATGGCATTGATCCCTGCATCTGAAAGTCCTGGTGGGTTCACATAGATGGACTTGGCTTTGAAAGTGCTTGTGGGAGGAGTAGGATTAGATAGGACTGTCGTCGGGTTTGATCCAGCGGGGAACCCTGCATTGTGCACTATAAGTGTAATCCAATCAGTTTGTACTGTATCAGAGCTTGCAGGAGTGGGTATGTTTGCCACGAAGGTTTGGATGAGAGGGGGAAGTGAGGTTTGTGGACCAAGGTAAACACCCTCAATGTTGCTGTTGCCAAATGGATCCATGTAGAAAGAGGCGGAGATCTCAGGTACTGCATTCACTCCCCAGATTTGAAATGCTTTGAAGGCTTGAAATTGCTGTGTTTTGTTTGTCCAGGAGTAATCGAAACGTGTGATGGGTCCAGACACATCATGCACTTGGAATGTGAATTGTGTAACAATTCCTGCAGAGGAAAACACACACACACACACACACACAAACATTAAAAAAATCAGTCACTGAAGATTTTGATGAGCAATAAATAGTACAGGATTTTGGTTTTGCATTTTGGTCTCTATTTGAAGAGGATCTAGAAATGGAAGTTTCAAAATTCAAGCACTTGGGAGAGACAGACAGACTTTGATGCAATTTTACTGCTTGTTCCTGATATGTTGGTTAATTTATTTCTTACCAAAGGAAGTGGCACCAGCGCCTCGCAGAGCGAAATACAAGTCAGAATTCTGCTGTGCATTGGCAGTTACAAGAGTTCCATTAGCAATCACCACTTGAGCTTCGAGGATGTTGTCAGTGACCATGCCAAATTTTCGGGAGCTGAATCCCCATCCACCGCCAAGCGAATGGCCAGCAACTCCGACAGTTGGGCAGTTGCCTGAAGGAATTGTCACCTTGCCAAGGTTCCAGAGTGCCAAGTACAGAGGTCCTAACCTCCAACCTGACCCAATGGTTGCTGTCTGTGCTGCTTTGTTGTAGCTAATTGAGGTGAAACCAGTCATGTCCACAACAAGAACCCCATTTCGACCACCTGTTTCAAGCAGAAATCCAGATGCTGAGCATGTGATTTTACATTTTACTTCCCAAATCCAAAAGAAAAATGAGAGCGAAAAATCCATCTCTGCCCATGAGCTTGAATCCTAAGCTAAGCTGGGTTGCTGAAGAAGAGGCAGCTCATCATAGAAAGCTCAAGAATCTGATGGGGGGGAGAAGGCTGGCTGATGAATTTTTTTGCTTGAGTGATCCAGAGACAAGGACAACCACCCAACTTACCAAGAGAGTAGTCTTCATAGGAGTGACCACCACCACGAGGAACAATACCAATACCAAACTGCTTGGAACATTGCAGCGCATTCTGCACCTGCACAACAGTGGTGGGAAACACAAAAGCTGCAGGTGCATACTGGTTTGCAAGGTTGTACACACTCCTGGCATTTGTGTAGGCAGTTGTCCCGGGAAATGCTGTTGTCGCACCACCTACTGCTAAACATTGTGCCAATGTTGTGGTGCCTGCGAGCTTCCTGGGAGCTGAAAACTCATTGCCCTGAATGGAAAGTCAAGTCAGAATGGAAAAGAGAAAAACAAAACTTTCCCAAGTTCAGATTTCAGTTGCATAAGATACTTAGCAGAATACAACTTGAAACAAAAACAACCCAGAAAATCAAAACTAAAAGCTGATGATTTGGGTGCTTAACAAAAGTGCTGCAAAAAACAACATCCTCTGTACCTCTCTCCCTACCTGGTGATCCAAAGCTTGGACAGAAACGGCAATGTAACTGAGTGACAGGCAGAAGATCAAAGTCCAAAAGACCGAACAGTTTCGGGTTTTAGACAACTGCCCCTTCATGGCTTCAATGTCTGATCTAGTCTTGAATCAAAACTTCAGTTGATAGATCGACAAGCTTATCAATCAATCTCTTGGACAATTCTTTTCAAACTGAAATGCAAAAGGCTCGAGAAATCTGCAACAGAAGGAAGTTGGGATCTCAAAAGATCACCAATTACCCAAAAGATGAATTTGAGTCACAAACAAAAGCACTACTACTACTACTACTACAAAGACTGAAAATTTATGGATTCGCACTAAATTTATGAATTTAGTAGCAGCAAGACTTGCTTGGCAGCTTACAAAATCACGCTGTTAATAAGTATCTAATCTGAAACTTCAGATTCCAAAATGTGCAAGCTTGCTTCAAAAGATTTATAACTATCAAACTCCCAAGTTCTCTTCAATCTGAATGTTTTTTTTTTGGGGGCGGGGGGTTTTCCAACCTCTGAACAGTTTATGTTTCTGTTCTGCACACTAGTAAAGCTTGAAAGGAGCTTGAAATCTTAGACCCAAAAGCTTGAATCCTTGACCCAAAAGCTTGAATCCTGGAGTCCCCCCTAATGGGTTGCTTCCAATCTAACTGGCACTTGCTGCTACTCTTGCTGTGTGATCAAACATTGGGCATTCTTGCAATGGGTACACTACTACACCTATCCAACTACAAAAAAATGCAACTAATTTATGGATCCACTGGCTTAGATTTACAACTGGAGTACTCATGAAGGAGAGACACTTTTGAGACCACCAAAGAAGACTCAATCAACTCTGTTCACAGTTTGTCCAAACAAAAAAAAACCTTACAAAATTATACATACCTTTTTTTGTGTTGGGCAGTAGCCTTTTTTTTTTTTTTGAGCTGACTATATATATATATAGCCAAAAACCTATATTAAATTTTTTAAAAAGTGCTAATAAAATCAAGTGCTATAATTTGACAATTTCAATAGTCAGAAATCCAACCAATTTTTTATTTTTATTTTTTTTGGTTTGAAAATCTCCATATTTCTATATATGGTCAAAGTATTTAGCCAAAAATATACAAGGATGATAATTTTTTTTGGAAAATTTTACTTTCATATTTTAGCTTGTAATTTAATTAAACCATCACCACCTTTGGTATCAAAATTCTCAAGAGAAAATAAGGAACAAGTTGGGTGCTGGCAAAGTATAATAGCCTAGCATGTTTATCATGTGAGCCACAAGACAACTCTTGAGCCTTTCTTCACAGTTGGTTGCCACTGACACTTTATGGCTAATAAATTCTTAACTTATTGGCTACTATTTTATTAACTTATTAGCTACTCTACAAAACTGGACTGGTCTGGTAACTGGAGTTGGCCTACTGGGTTTCATAACTATTTCCACATCATGCACATTAACAGGCTGTATATAATTTATTGTCAACTTTTACTCTACTTTTTGCAGCCTTCTATTATTATTATTATTATTACTATTATTACTATTATTATTATTAATTTTTGGGGGGGGGAACATTTCAGAAATTATAATTATAATTTTAAATTTTAAATAAAGATTAAAATGAAGTGTATTTTGAGAGTTTCAATTGCCAGAAATGAGCCCTCCCCCCCCCACCCCCCCCATAAAAAGGGAGTAAAAAATACCCAGGTTTCTTCTTCTACCTTTGGTTTTTCAGTAAGTTATAGCCAGAAACATAAAAAGATGATTAAATATTTTTTTTGCTTGATATTTGGTTTATAGTCAGATTTGGCTATAGCTCCAAAGGATGGTTGCCACGTTTTCTACATGTTCCTATGGGTGATTGCCACTTTGGCTACATCAAAAACTCCTTAAAATTATTTTTAAAAATAAAATAAACTAAATAAAAATAAAATTTAAAATAATAATAATATAAATAAATAAATAAATAAATAACACTGCTGCCCAGTGCATAAAAATTAGAAAGTCAAGACTACTAGTAGGTTGTTGTTTGCTTTGAAGTTTGTATTCTTGAGAGTCTTGTCTTCAGCTTCCTTTTGGAGTCATTTGTCAACTTCTATTTTGAGACCCACTTACCATAGGTCTATCTGTTGCTTACTAGACAACTATAGCTTTGCTTCTAGCATCCAAATGTATAGTGATTTTGTTTTCTTAGGTGAGCTACAATCAATCCCCCACAAGTCAATTGTGGTGGGCACAACAACAATGACAACAAGATTTGGGCAACCAAAGCTTCCAAAAGTTTCCCACAACAATAATGGGGGTTGGGGAAATTTTAGGGAGTTTCTAGGCATTTGTTGGCCACACAAGTCAATTGTGGAGACCACAACAATAGTGGAACAAAATTTGGGTAATCAAGCTTCCAAAGTTTCCCACAATAATTTAATGGGTTGGGAAATTTTAGGAGGTTCTAGGTGTTGGTTTTTTGGGTGGGGCAATCAAAACTAAGTTTTGAAAGTGGGTTTTGTTTTCCTGTGTCAATTGTGGTTGCAACAACAACAACAACAAAATTTTGGCAACCAAGCTTCCAAAGTTTCCCATTAGAATCAATGGGTTTGAGAAATATGAAGAGTTTTTAGACATTAGTTTATTGAGAGAGGGGGGAGGGGTTGCTTTCCCATGCACTAAGCTAATCATAAGATAAGGCACAAATGGGTATTCAACAAAAGAAAGAATTGAATCATATCCAAAGATGCATGATCCTCATCCACAATCCACTTGGAATTGCATTGCTACACATTATCAATGACAATGAAGTGATGAAAGAAAATGACTTGATTCCTTAAAAATTCAATTTCATTTGAATCAAAACATTGGATGATGTTGCACGCAACTTGAATTGGAATTCAATTTGAATTAAAATTTCTAAATTCGATTCAATTTGAATATATTCAATTGAACTAGAAAATCAATTGAAAAGAGACGTGACTCAAATTGTTACACAAGGTATTGAAAATATGTTCATCACTTTCATCATCCATGACTATGGTGTTGAAAAAAAACGAACTCCAAAAAGACAACTTTTCATTCCATTTAAAGCAAAATTTAAACTAAAATCTATTTTGGTGGGACAACATTATTAATGGACACTAAACATGTCTACCTTATACACTATACCGATTTCAATGTTGTCATTGTCATTGGAATTCAATTAAAGAAAGATTTCTATGTAATATTATTAGAATGTTGATTGTAATATGACTGACAACCTAATTTTGTCGGTGTTGAACAATCATTTTAGCATAACATCAATGAAATACCCCACATTGGAATTCCTTGAACAGGAAGTTGTGAGGCAACCAACAAGTAGAGTTTAGTTCTCTTTATTATTGAACTTGAAGGGGACCAAACTTATTTTCTTATGACTTCTTTTTACCCATCAATCAAATTCCCCAAAGTGAAGGTGGTGTGGCACGTATAACATTAATTTTTAATTCACATTTGATCAAAATAGCCCCAAGTGAAAGGAGAGAGCTAGAATCACATAGCTACCCAATAGTTATGTAAAATGTCAAAATTTTGAATTTAACTTAGTATAGTTGTAAGGGACTTCAAGTTGAATTTTTTAGTTTTAAAAAATCGAATTTGGTTAATGGATGGAAATTCCCACCATTGAATGTGCAGGGCTATTAGTTATGGGCAACCTTCAAATTTTCACATTTTTGGAGAGTTTGACCAAATTACCATGCTTCATTGATGGTAAAATTCTAGTGTAGATAGAAAACATCCATATGAGGTTGATGAATTTTTTTTGCTCCATTTGGACTTGGGATGAGAGGGGGAAATGGTTAAAGATGCATGTCCAATGGGGATTTACACATATCTAAAGAAAGACAAACTTTTGTGACAATTTATGGGCACTTTGATTGTTCCCAACCTTTCATATTTCACTATAAGTAGCATGTGCAAATAACAAAACTTGGGACATTAGAGTTATTAGAACTTCATGTCATGTTACCCAAGCTTTAAAAAAAAGCTTTAATGGAGATATAAATGAGACATCAAAAGGGTAGGAAAGAAGGAATGATGTACCTCTTACAACATAGGCATGTGAACTTGGCTAAGAGTTTAGGTAGGAATAGTAGGCAGTAACTAATCATACTGGTCCATGTGACATGAATGTTTAATGGTTAAGGTTGAACTAAGATATATATCACATGTATATTACATTGAAATATCTAAAATTGTTTGCATCACACCTATTGTCAAAAATATTAACTGGTTGTGGGGGGGGGGGGGTGGTGTGGTGGGGTGGTGGGTTTCAAGGGTGGTTTTTTTAAATTTTTTATGTGGTGAACCTCTTTAATTGGCCC